>Ga0181581_10001565_pt1 | contig 17850 bp, 9 predicted proteins | sample 071ome_22_FD_132433 | JGI IMG/M metagenome (GOLD analysis project Ga0181581, IMG submission 132433) | Coastal salt marsh microbial communities from the Groves Creek Marsh, Skidaway Island, Georgia - 071404AT metaG (megahit assembly) | ecosystem: Environmental > Aquatic > Marine > Intertidal zone... | reverse complement strand
TCCCCCCGGTTGCCAATCATCTGGGACAGGTCCCCCCCCGACGCCCCGACGAGTCGCTTAAGCTCCCAGAGCATGCGCTTGCCGAATGTCCGTGTGTCCTCCTTCGCCTCGGTGGTGAACTTGAGCGCGGCCGTGAGGAGCTGGTCGAGGAGCTGCCGGTTGCCCAACATGCGGGTCCCGTGTGTGTTGAGGAGCTCGTCAAGCTTCGAGGCGATCTTCGTCCGCGTGTTCGGGTTCTTGTGGCCCGTCTGCTGGAGGAGGAGGGACGCGGACCGGGTCTCGCTGGCTCGCACAATGATCTGACTGAGCGCTGCGTCGGCCTCCGACGCCAGGAAGTTCTCCCTTCCAGCCACCGACACCTCCCCCGCGCGCTTGAGCAGCACAGGGACCAGGTGTTCCAGCTCCGAGTCCAGGGAGCGCCCCAGGGACACGACCATCTCCTGCACCGACATCATCGCCGTCTTGGCCGTCAGGGACCGCAGAGCCTCCACTGCCGGCACCAGGGCCAGGGTTAGCGGGCGCACGTACGGCTGCACCACCTCGGGGTGGTGCACCACGGCCCGCCGCGCCACGTTGAGCGCCTCGAACTGGGCCACCCAGTCCAACTCCTTCCGGCCCTTGCTGTTGGCCCTCTCCAGCTCGCTGAGCGCCCTCCGCAGCTGGGCCTCGGGGTCCCCGAGCGGGGTCAGCTCCGCGGTCCCGATCTCCTTGGGCCCCGCCAGGGCGCCGGGCCCGCCCCGGGGCGAGCTGCCATCCCGTGTCTCCAGGCCCCTGCCCGCCGGCATGCCCCCCTCCTCTGCCTGCGAGACGTTCCCCCGGCGACTCCCCGTCCGCGCCAGGGCGCCCATCCGCGCCGTCCGCTCCATGCTATGCTGGCTCGCCCCGCGCAGGCCCTGCGTTGGGGGCCTCCGGGGAGACTCCTGGAGGCTCCCCCCGTATGCCGACGTGTCCCTCTCGTCGTCCGCGGGGGGAGGTAGGCGAGTCTCCTCCCCGTAGACGGGCCTCGCGGGTCGCGGCCTCCTGCCCCCCCCCTGCTCGGCGCGGTCAGACAGGCGCGGCGGCAGGCCCATGTCCCTCAACGGATCCGCCCCTCGGGTGTACAGGGACGAGGGGCTCCCAGTGGTCCCCGACTCCCTCGATTGCGCCCCCGCTTCGTCCAGGTTGCCGCTGGTAGCCATGGTGCCGCGGGGGTTGTTCCGCCGCCACTGCGCGTTCCGCTCCTTCAGGATGGACAGCTTGGACGTCACCGACGGGAGGGCCCTCCCCTCCTGGGGGCTGCTTGGCTCCAGGTAGGGGTATTGCCCGTCGTCCACGTCTTTCGAGTCGTCTCCGAGGTCCCTCTGGAGCGCCAGCGGGAGCCGGGGCGCCCCCGAGGAGAGCTCCGCCCCCCTACCGCGGGGAAGGTCGCCAGAGGTGGAGCGCTGGGGCGGCCGGTGGCGCCCGCTCTTCCCCTCGGACAAGAACTTGTCGGCATACCCTCCATCCACGTCGCCCAGGAGACCGAGCGAGCTCGGATCGTTGCGGTCGCTTGCGCTCCTGTCCACGATGGCGCGGGGATCCGGCTCCGATAGCGCCCCACCCACGATCGACCCCATCCCGGACGACTGCGAGTGGCGCAGGCCCCGGCCAGGCAGGATCGCCGCCGAGCCGTCTGACGAGGCGGGCTCCTCCTCGTCCCTCCTCGATGCCTGCCTGACCGTCCCGTAGGCAGCCCTCTGCTGCTCGTGCGACCGGTTACCGTACCCCGCAGGAGCCAGCCCGTGACCCCCGTGTCCCGGATCCGCGTCGCCCGCTCCCCCGGCCAGGTGGATCCCGGTGAGGAAGCTCGGGCCCGCCGTCTCATTGAAGGTGTCGTCAAGCCCCGCTCCGTAGCGGGCGTTTTGACTTGGGGCGTCCTTCGTCGGGCTCGCCATGCGCGGCGATAGGATGGGCCCCGGTGTCCCAGGGCCGGCACCGGCCCTCCGCCCCGCCCTCGGCGAGTAGCTGGGCGGGGAGTACCCGCCCCCGTGGTCGAGGTTCGCCATCCCCACTGGCGGCGCCGAGCCCGTGGAGGGTGGGGAGGGGCTGGGAGGCCCGCGCCTGCCCGCCCGCCCGCCCCCCCATGGATCCGGCGCTGCCGATCCGGTGTACTGGGGGGGGCTCGAGCTACCCACAGATGCCCTCCCTCTCCCGTTGAAGGAGCCCCCGTACCCCCCGCCGCTCACGCCAGACCGGCCAGAGTCGGGGCGGGCCGCGTAGGCTCCCTCAAGGACCCCGTTCTCCCCCATGGCCGGCCTTGCCGGGTCCTCGAGCCGCGACAGCGCACTCCTCTCCGCAGCGGGGGGAAGACCCGCACCGACCACGGCGTCCTCGACCAAAGAAACCCCCGCGGCGTCGCCCAGCACCGCGAGGCAGTCGAGGGCAGCACCCACGACGCGGGGCTCGGGATCGGCGGCCAGAGCGGCCACGCGGGTCGCGAGATCGCCGTACGGGTACCCCGGGGGGAACCCGGCGGCGTTCGTCAGGACGGCAAAGGTGACGATTCCGATCGCCTGTTCCCGGGCCCGGGGCTGCCGGGAGCCGAGGACGGGGAGCAGGTGGTCGAGGACCGCCGCCGGGGACAGCGCCGTGCACAGGCGCTGCAGGACCTTGACGTCGTGCTGCTGGACGACGATCTTGTTGTCGGCGAGCTTGTCCACCAGCGCAGGCATCACGACCTTCAGGTGCGGCTGCACGGCCCTCCCCAGCTTCCCCACGAGCTGCCCCAGGATTTGCATGGCGGTCAAACTGATCTGCGAGGAGGGGGGCCGGGCGCCGCGGTGTTGGCCCCCGGGTCGGGAGACAGGGACGACCGCCCCCCCCGGCATATGCGGCGGAGGGCGGGCGAGCATTACTTGCGCGCGGTGGCCGCGCAAGCGCGTCAGGGCGACGAGCACACGCGCCGCTCACCTTGAAATTCGGGTCCAGTACGAGGCCGATCAGGAAGGAGAGTAACCCGGGGAGGTGAGGGAGGACGACGCGAGCGGACTGCAGCCCGCCTGCTGCTTGACGGAGGCGCTCGATAGCATCCGCCCGGACCTGCAGGCAGACGAAGGGGCGGGGAGGTCGGGGGAGGGCGGTCCGCGAGGGCGGATGGTTAAAAAAGCAACACCCCAGGACGCGGACCCCGCCGCAGCGGCGCAATACACCGCCATGGGACCCGGAATGTCTGTCGAGATGCTCACCTTCCAGTTGCCGATGTCCTTTAAATCAGAGACAACGTAGGAAGGGATGAAACCGAAATCGAACGAGGGCGAGTCCCCCTCCATTGGGCCCCTCTTGACGCAAACCCAAGCCGTTGCCGACTCGCGTGCGGCTTCTGGATCGCCCGCGAGGAGAGATGTGCTTGCGAGGCCCCATTGGTGGGCCCTGTTGGGGCCCGCCGGACAAGCGGAGTCACTCAGTGAGTGACACACTGAGCGCGCCGAGAAGGTGGGACACGTTTGTTCTGGCGCGCAGGGCTCCCTCCGCTGGGGCTCTTCCGCGCCCGGCACACCCATCCGTGACAATAACGTGATAACATAACGCCAGGCCACAGAAATCGGCGTTGAGACACGGCCAGCGTCCCAGGGTCCCGCCCCCAGGAGACAGCAGGGACTTCCCCTTCGCTTTTGAGTGCGGGCTCGCTGGGTGCCAAGTGCCAGAACGGGAATGAAGAGGGGCTACCCCGCAGACGGAGACCAGTGGCGAGGCGGGCCCCCGCCGCGGGAGGGGGGGCGCCCCCGGTTCGACCACGGGGGCCCCCCACCCCCCCGCCAAGTCCCCCCCCAGGGGCCCCCTCCCCAGTGGGGAAGCCAGGCCGGGTTTGACGGGGCCGCCACGCCCCGGAGACCCGTCGAGCAGCGGGGTTACCGCGCCGAGGTGAGCGCGGGGCAGGGCACCTATCACCTCCCGGCCGCAGCGACGCCGGGATAAGCGTTGCGAATACCGAGCCACCCATCGTCCCTGTTGCAGGAAGCATCCCCGAGCAGGCAGGTGCACGAGCCGCTGCCGAAGAGCGAAGCCAGGCCGGGAGGGGCGCTGATCGAGTCCCAGTATAGCCACGCGGAGAACGTGACGTATGCCAAGGAGTATGCCGGGCAGATCAGCACCCACCTGGGGGAGCTCACCAAGTTCATCACGGGCACACTAGCAGACTCGCACACGGCCGAGCTGGCCAGTGTCACAGCGGAGAGGGACGCGCTCAAGGCGGAGGTGGAGGCGCTGAAGAGGGAGCTTGCGGCCAAGTCGAGCGAGTGCGACGGCCTCCGGGCCCTCCCCGGCCGACCTGGGCCTGCCCCCCCCCCGCCAGGCAGCTGGGCCCCCCCTGGGGGAGGCGGCGCGCCCCCGCCGCAGGGGTACGGAGGGCCGGAGGCTGGCTTCCGCGGCGAGGGGGGCTATGGTGCTCCGCCGCCCAACTACCCGGGGTCGGGCGGCCCAAGCCAGGGAGGAGGCTACAGCGGGGGCATGGATGGAGGCTACCGCGGGGGGGTCGGGCGCGGGGGCGGGCGCGGCCCGGGGAGGGGCAGGGGGGGCTGGTGAGCCGCTACAAGACGGAGGGGGTGGACGCGGGACAGCCGAGAGGGCGGGTGCCTTCGGAGGCCGATGCCGCGACGGCTTGGGGTTAGCTGCCCCCCGCCTGAATCGGTATGCCTGGCGGGGTACGCTTTACCGCCGGTGTAAGTCTCCTGGCGATGAGAGGCCTCTTTGTTGGGTTGCCGCTTCCGTCTCCCGCGGTAGAAGGTAGCACGCCCGTCCCATCCACACGGGCTGGAGCGGGTCGCCCGGCCGCCCACAAACCAGCGCGATGACCTTGGCCTCCCAAGCGTACCGGGGGGGGCAGTTCCGCAGGATAGATTTCGTCCCCGCAACGCGGCCCGACAAGCCGTCAGACCTCCCCCGTCATGGCGTAGTCGTGCTGAATCGCATGAAGCAGGTGCGTGCGGTCATAGGGTCGGGGAGCTCGAGCCCTGCGCAGCGGACAAAAGACCCGCCGTTGCGCCTCAAAACCTTGTATATGGTTCCCCGAGGCCATGTACTGGTCCACCAAGCCTTTTTTGCAGGAAACCGCGCTGTGTCCGTCGTTCCTCGCCTCGGGAGATGACGTGTAATCCCGACCACGATCGGCTCTTTGCCAGTTAGAGTTCGCGCCGTTTCCCCCCTACCCTCTGGTTTTTGGGGGCTCCCTCATGCCCGACAGCTTTCAAAGTACATGCATCTCCGTGCCTTCGCTGCAGAACGACAGAGAGCCCCTCACTGAGGAGGCGACGCCAACGCAAGGCGTGATGGGGGCCGGCACTGCCCCCGCCACCCAGGTGAGGCCTCCCGGGGCATCTTCGCGCCTCAATGTGGAACCAAAGTGTTTCATGTGGTACATTGTAAGCTATAATACGTAAATGTGACGTATTACGGCCTGGTGTGGAGGAATCGAGCACCGTCTGGATCGCGGCTCCGAGAGCGGAAGTGGCCGCGCATTCGGGGATACGACACCGCTACCCCCAATCTGCCCCTCGCCATCGCAGCTGTCACGAGAGGAGGATGTGCCGGTTGCATGGAAGGGAGCTCGGAGGATCGGGGCGGGATATGCGAACCTCGGGAACACCTGCTTCATGAATTCGGTCCTGCAGTGTATGACGCACACCGCGCCTCTCGCTGAGTTTATTTTGTCGCGGGAACTGCGGCCTACGAGGTACGTGACGAACGTCCGGCGGCGGACGAGCTCCTCTTGCCAGGACGCAAAGGTTCCTCGCCGGGAAGCCCGCATCCCCACACAGCAGCCCCTGCACCCAGGGTAGGCACCAGACGCGGCCCCGTGGGCTTCGGACACCCCCGGCTCGGGACACTTGAGGCATCCACCTCCGCCCTCTGCTCGCAGTGCATCTTTCTGCGCTGTGAAGACGATCGCAGACCACGTGCGGCAGGCGCTGGGCCAGTCAGGCAAGGTCATGCGGCCCGTGGGGCATGCCCGGAGCCTGCGCCACTTCAACAAGGGGTTCCGGCTGGGGAGGCAGGAGGACGCGCACGAGTTTCTCCGGTGCCTCCTGGACGCGTTGCAGGAGGCTTGCATCAAGGGCATTCGCCCACGCCCCCCGGTCCCCGTACAGATGAGCACGTGGGTGTCGCGGATGTTTGGGGGCATGCTCTGCTCTGAGGTCAAGTGCCTCTCGTGCGGGCACCCGTCCCGCAAACGCGACCCGTGCATGGACATCTCCCTCGAGATCAACCGTGCGGGGTCCCTGCAGCGCGCGCTGGAGCAGTTCACGGCCCCCGAGTACCTCGAGGGAGATAACGCGTACAAGTGCGAGAAGTGCAACAAGCGGGTCCGGGCGCAGAAGCGGTTCACCATCGAGCAGCTGCCCCGGGTGCTCACCTTCCACCTCAAAAGGTTCGAGTTCGGGGGCTTCGGATCCAAGATCAACCGCATGGTGGACTACCCGGAGACCATCGACATGGCCTCGTACGTCGAGGACGGCAACGGGCCCCCGCAGCGGTACCACCTGTACGGCGTGCTTGTGCACTGGGGCGGGGGGGTGCACTCGGGGCACTACTTCTCCTACGTCAAGGGGCCCAACGGTATCTGGTACCGCTGCGACGACTGCCACGTGGGGCCCTGCGACGTCCGCCAGGCCCTCTCGCAGAAGGCGTACCTCCTCTTCTACCAGCGGGAGGACGCCCAGCCCCACGTCAGCCAGTACCTCATGGCAGACGGTTTCCAGGCGACCAGGAGGGCGGGAGCGGGCAAGGCGCAGGGGGACGACGACACCGGGGGAAAAAACGGACGGGGGGGGGCTGGGGGGGCGGCTGGCGGGAACAGCCAAGCTCCCGGATTGCTGCAGCCGGCACCCGTGGCGAGGGCAGTCGCGACCCCCCAGACCCCCCTTCCCCCCCAGGGGGCCAATGGCCCCTCGCTGGGCGCGACCGACCGCTCTACGGCTTCCGAGCGAGCCCGGCCATTCCTGGGAGGCCTGTCGTCTCCGGACGGCGGCACGGCTACGACGACATTCGGGAGCACGGAAGCACATGGCAGCCGTCTGGGTCTAGGCGAGCAGTCGGGCCAGGAATCTCTCGAGCGCTCTCGCGCAGGGGGGGCTTCAGCTGATGGGGCACACCCCGCCTTCGACGTCAGCACCCGGGCGGCGTTCAGCACGGCGCTGTTCGCGGGGTCCTGGACCCGCTCTGGCGGCCGGGTGCGCCGCATGTTGTCGACGGGGGTGCAGCTCGTCTCCCCGCAAACGGTCGAGCGCGTCCGCCTGTTCAAGCTGGCGCAGAAAGCCAAACGCCTTGGCGGGCGCGACAAGCTCACGGCGCTGGAGAACATGTTCGTCGACACGGCCACGCGCAAGTGGAAGGCCCTGGGGGCGCTCGAGGAGGCCAAGATCAAGGCCCAGGCCACCGCCGCCGCGGTTTCCTCGGTGACCAGTAAGGAGCGGAAGCGGAGCACACCCTCTGCCATGCTCACCACGACCGCGACTGGCGCCATCGGGAGCCCGGGCGTCCTCAGGGGCGAGGACGAGCCAGGGGCGACCACGATGGCGACGGGGAGGGCGGCCGTGTCGCTGATGCGTCGGTCCAAGTTGGGTGAAGTCGAGGGGTGGGACGCGGGGATCGGGAGCGACGCTAAGTGGGAGCAGCATAAGCTTCAGCGGGCCGTGGACGCGCACACGAAGGGCGCCGGGGTTAAGCGCACCCGCGACTACGATGAGTACGACGCCGACTACGACGCCGGCAAGGTGAAGAAGGTCCGGGCGAAGAAGGAGGAGGTGGGCGGCGTCGACAGTGGCAAGCTCGACGAGGTGTGGCGCGAGAGGAAGGACGGGATCAGCCGTGTCTTTGACGAGCGCGGGAACCGCCTGGAGCGTCAGGACGACCCAGGGGCAGGGAGAGGGCGTGGGCGCGGAAGGGGGCGCGATTCCGGAGGCCGCGGCTTCGTCGGTCGGGCTGGCGGTCGCGGCTGGGGTGGGAGAGACGGATCGCCCGGGCGCGGCAGGGGCGGCCGGGAAGGGGGCTACGGCGGCCGGGGCGGGTTCCGAGGGGGAAGCCAGGGACGGCGTGACTCGGCTGACCGGGGGAGGGGGGGAGGTTTTGGTGGCCGCGGTAGGGGCGGGTCCCCCGGGGGCGCCAGGGGCGGCGGTCGCTTCGGCGGCCGGGGTGGCGGCGTCGGGGACCGGGGTGGCGGGAGAGGCATGGGCGGGAGAGGCAGGGGAGAGAGGGGGTCGTCACACAGGGGCTGGCGGTGAACTGGCACCGCCGCGGGGACTTTCCGGCAATCACCGCGACATTGAATCACCGCGATGCAAATGTCCCCCTCTCCCTGACCGAACACGCCCTTTTTTCGATCCTGTCGTGACGTGACGCCACGAATCGCGGCTCGCTCGTCCGCTGCCACTCTTTCTTCCTCCCGTGGGGTCGCCCCCGACAATGGCGTCGAGGGTGTTCGGAGGGATGTTCGGTGGCGGGAGGCCTCTACTGAAAGCGGCAGCGACCAGTGGGTGCCTCATGGCCGCTGGGGACCTGACCTGCCAGGTTATCCAGGTGCGCTGCTGCTCCACGCAGTACCTCCTTGCCTCGTTCCCCCGCACCGCCAGATCGAAGAATCCACCCGCCGGACGATCGATTCGTCGTATGTTTCGTCGTTCTCGCCCGCCTTCCTCCCCGTATCGCGGTGGAGAAGCCGAGCTCCGGGTCCCGATGATGGGGATACTTCTGTGGCCCCAGCCGAATCTCACCCCGCGCCGTTTTTTTTCCCGTCGCAGCAGTCAAACTCGCACGCGCAAGCGTCTACTTCGGGAACGGACAGGATTGAGAGCCGCCAGGGCCGGCTAGTGGCCTTCAGTGGGGTGGAAGCGATCGGGGGGCTTCTGAAGGGCCACGACTGGGGCCGCACAGCGAGGTTTGCGTTGATCGGGTGCACACTTCACGGGCCCTTCTTCTTCCGGTGAGAGGCCCGCGAGGCGCCCTAGTTCACTCCCTCGTGCATCCCCCGCTCCTCGCCCCCTCGCTGCTGTCGCGGCTCCCCGTCACCCCCCTCACGGGTCCGTTACCCCACTCGAGTATGGCCCCGTGTGCAGTGGCTTCAAGTGGCTGGATGGGCTGAGCGTGGGCCCGGCTAAGTCGCTCAGGCAGGCGGTGGCGAAGACAGCGGTGGGGCAGGTGACGCTCTTCCCAGCGTACCTGGCCATGTTCTCGGTGTACATGGGGGTCCTCGAGGGTAAGCGCACGCCCACCGAGCTGGGGGACAAGGTCCAGGACTTCCTCTGGCCCACCTTCAAGGCCGGGGCAGCCTTCTGGCCCGCCGCGAACGTGCTGAACTTTATGTTCATCCCGGCAACGGGGAGAGTGGCGTACGTCAACGCGTGTGGGCTAGTGTGGAACTCGTACCTCTCGTGGAGCAACAGCAGTGCAGGCAGCGAGTGACGTGTTGAACCCCGCCGCCGAAGCGTCGCTACGTTAGCCCGGCGGGCCTCTTCGCCGCGGAGCCGGAGAAAGCGAGCAGGCGAGGCCGATTTGCCACCGGCAACCGTGGTCCGTTAGTGCCGCGGGTCCTGGTCCTCGTCTCGCAAGAGGCCCAGCTTGGCCTGCTCCACGAGGTCGTCATGCACCTCGATCGTCCGCAGCACTGTCCGCTTACTCGACTCTTGCAGCTCTCCCCCCAGGATGACCTCGTCCAGAATGTAGTAGGCGCGGTGGAAGTTGAATATGAGGTCGAGCTCGCACACGTTGCCGAAGTACCGGTCCAGGGTCTCGACGAAGTGGTGGATCGTGTCCAGGGCGATCAGCTCATTGTCCTCGGTCGCTATGCCAGCGCAGAAGTATAGCGAGGCGTATCTCCTGCGGAGGAAGGGGGAGGGGGGCAACGGTCGCCTGCCGGCAGCTGCGCAGGGAGACCACCGGGGCAGGGGGCGGACGGCACACGTCAGGGCACGTGCCCCGTCTCGTGGTGAGGAGCGTGCGGAGCGGTTGTGCGGCTGTGCGGCTGGACCTGCACCGCGGGCGCGGAGCGCGGGCGGGCCACCTGTACACAAGCTTCATATCCCGGTAATCCATGAAGTTGCACTGCTTGCTGCCCCGAGTTGAGATGGTGGCGAAGACATCCTTGGCGATCTTCGAACGCTCCTTCTGAGTGAACGTGTTGTACCACTTACCAAGCCGAACCTGCGTCAGCCAGAACGAAGCGGATGGGCGTTGGACGTCACCTTCTCGCTGGTCCCGGCCGCTTGTTGACGCGCGAGGCCCGGGAGACCCGCGGGAGCAAGTTCGTGCCCCTGTCGCTTTCTCCACGCTCTCGGCAGCCGAAGGCCGGGTCACGCACCTTCCCCTGCCTTGAGAGCAGCAAAATGAAAGCAAACCCCATGCGAACCGCTTCCCCCAGGTCCCTCGTGCGGCGGCGCCCCTGTTCTGCCCGCTTGACTCGAGAAGAGGAAGATCGGGGGCACGGCCAAGTTGAGGTCCTCCGGACAATCCGTGCGATGTGTTGATCGGTACCCTGGGGAGTAGCGTGATATGCCCATGCCTGAAGGGCCCGGCCGGACATCTGTCCCACCTACTTCCCGACGCAGCCTGGGGGCCCTGGTCCACGCCGAGTCGGCGTCGCCGACGGAAACGCCAGCTCTGGGCTGTGCCGGCGGGGTGCTGCCAGGGTAGCCACCTGCCATCCTCCTGCGACCCCCTTAAGCCCCACCCGCCACCGTTTCTCCCCCTCATCTACCCTCGGCATACAGCAACGGACGCATGCTCCGCGCCCAGCGAGGACTCTCCTTCCTTGTTGACCCCCTCTGTCGTGGACCCCTCTCCCTCCGTGGCTTCGCATCAAACATGACGGCGACTGACTTCTACTCGGAGATCGTCGCCGCGTCCGGCGCGTTCAAGTACGTAGCCGCACCCTGCGCCCCGTGGGCCAGTCGGCTCTCCCGGGCGCCCTGCCCCGAGATAGCGTGGTGGCTGGCCAGGCCCACCCCCACCCTCGCCCACAAGACGCGCGCACGAAGTCGATACCGGATATTGTCGCAAATCGTCCCGTTTTCCTGCTGTAAATGGGTCTTTTGTTTTGCTATGTCGCCCCGCTGCGAGAAGCAGATTTCCCTGTCTCCCGGATTCTCTCACTCTCCCAGCGGAAATAGGGAAGTCGCCTCCTCGCGCGGCCTCGACCCATGTTCTCCGCGCGCGTGGATTACATCTTGCCATTTCGTGTCGAATTGTCCGTGGAGTGCGCTCCAGGGTGGTGCGTATGCCCTGGCGGACCTGATATTGCCGGGTAGAGCGCAAGCCCCGCGGGAAGAGTGGACTTGCGCTGATTGGCGCCCGCTCCCATCGCCGCAGGACCTATATCAACGGCGAGTGGAAGGAATCGACTTCCGGGAAGACCTGCCCCATCAACAACCCCTCCACCAACTCCAAGCAGGTGCGCGATTCCCCGCGAACAACCCCCCGCACCGATTCTCGCGAGGCAGCGCGACGGCCATCGGGCAAGAAGTCGACCCGCTGCCGCTCTCCTTCGCCTCGCAGTACGATGTTCAGGCCTGCAACCAGGGAGAGGTCGACATCTGCTTCGAGACGGCCAAGGCGGCCCAGAAGGAGTGGGCCAAGACCCCCCTGTGGAAGCGTGCCGAGCTGCTGAAGAAGGCGGCCCAGCTCATGCGGGAGAACTGGGAGCCCATGGCCGCGTGCCTCGTCAAGGAGGTCGCCAAGCCGGCCAAGGACTCGAAGACCGAGGTCACCCGTTCCGCCGACCTCCTCGACTACTGCGCCGAGGAGGGCGTGCGCAAGCTCTCCGAGGGGCAGCTGCTCACCTCCGACGCCTTCCCGGGCACGGACCGCTCCAAGCTCGCACTCGTGCAGCGCGTACCCCTGGGCGTCGTGCTCTGCATCCCCCCCTTCAACTACCCCGTCAACCTCTGCGTGTCCAAGGTCGGCCCCGCCCTCATGGCCGGGAACGCCATCGTGCTCAAGCCCCCCACGCAGGGCGCCGTGGCCGGCCTGCACATGGTCCAGTGCTTCCACAAGGCCGGGTGTCCGCCGGGGCTCATCAACGTTGCCACGGGCAAGGGCTCCGAAATCGGCGACTACCTCACCATGCACCCCCGGGCCCAGGCCATCTCTTTCACCGGCGGTGACACGGGCATCTCCATCTCGAAGAAGGCCGGCATGGTCCCCCTCCAGATGGAGCTTGGGGGCAAGGACGCCTGCATCGTCTGCGAGGACGCGGACATCGACCTCGTCGCCAAGCACGTGGTCAAGGGCGGGTTCTCCTACTCGGGCCAGCGGTGCACCGCCGTCAAGCTGGTGCTCGTGCACGAGTCGGTGGCTGACGAGCTCGTCGCCAAGGTCAATGCCGGTGTGGCCAAGCTCACCATCGGGATGCCTGAGGATGACCGGGACATCACCCCCGTCATCTCCAAGGGGTCCGCGGACTTCATCCAGGGTCTCGTGGAGGACGCCCGCGACAAGGGCGCGACCTTCTGCCAGGAGTGGAAGCGCGAGGGCAACCTCATCCACCCCCTCGTGCTCGACAACGTCACCCGCGACATGAAGCTCGCGTGGGAGGAGCCCTTCGGCCCCGTGCTCCCCGTGGTCCGCGTCAAGACGATTGACGAGGCCATCGCTCACTGCAACGAGAATCGCCTCGCCCTCCAGGGCTGCGTCTTCACCAGGGACGTGAACAAGGCTATCAAGATCTCCGACGCCATGGAGACGGGCACCGTGCAGATCAACGCCGCCCCCGCCCGGGGGCCCGATCACTTCCCCTTCCAGGGCTTCCGCGACTCGGGGATCGCCTCCCAGGGCATCCCCAACTCTATCGAGATGATGACCAAGATCAAGAGTACTGTTATCAACCTGGACCAGCCGTCCTTCACCATGGGCTGAGCGAGACGCGGCTTTACTGCGCTGGAGAAGGGTTCCGCGAGGGGCGAGGCCGAGCCAAGTGGACGTTCTGGCCTGCCGCGTCGGTGACGACCCGCGGCGCCGCGCACAGGTGTTCCGCCCCCGTATTCACCCACTGCCCCTGCTTGCGACGACGCGGTTCGCGGCGAGCCCCGTCGCGGTTGGCGGCCTGGTGGGGTCAAGGTCCTGGGGGGGCGCATCCCTGCCAGTGCCCGTTGTCGACATCCTCGGTCAGAGTTGGTTTGGCTCCCGCTTGAAGCGACAAGTGACAAGATCCCGCGCGTGTTATCAGCATATCGCGAGGCTCATACTCTAAATAATCCGCACCGGAGCAGGCAGACAGGGGCCCAGGGGGAAATGAAGTTTTTGTTGGGAGCACCAAGGTGCACAACCGGCCCTCTCCTCGCGTTCGCGCTACTCGTCGGCCTCGTTCGCTCCACTGCCGCGGTACGGGACAAGAGAAATCCCGAGGTCACTGAGCTGACCAACCTCGGGTGCCGGTGAGTAGAATGCCACACGCGAGGCTTTTGGGATGAAGGAGAGAAAGTTGCGCAGGGAATTCGAGAGACGCTGCAGACGCACACGTCCTGTCTCCTCTTGATGTGCAGCTGCCTTGAAGGTCCCAACGGAGGGGCGTGGTTCTGGGAGGGAGTGAGGCTTCGTGGGTGCTCCAACCCGGGTGAGTCGGCGCTCTTTTTGATCTAGCACCACCGGGAGAGGCGCTGTCGTCCTCTAGTGCGCCAACTTCCCTCTCGTCTCCTGCCCCCGCCTGAAGCAGTCGCGCAAATGACGCAGGCTGGTCCCACGTGTGCCTGCAGATGACGACCCGCACGGCGCGTGGTGCCCCGTTGCCCCTGAGTCCTGCGCGTATCGTCCTTACCGGTCGCTGACTCCGTCGCACCTTCCTTGGGACTACTGCACGCCGTCGCCCATCCAGACCAGCGCTGGCTGCACCTGTCGCCCTGGACACGGCTTTGCCGGCCAGCCGAACCACCTGGGCACCGACGAGACTGGCCGCCTGTGGTGTGAGGTCGACGCAGGGTGCCTGGCCAAGACGGCCGGCCAGACGTGGGATTGGGTGGTGGACGTATCCTCCCTGAGCTCCGCGACCACGAGCCAGGCCCCGTCGGAGCCCATCGACATCGACACGACTGCAAACGGGTGTTCTTGTGTTCCGTGGACCCACCTCGGCCGCGAGTACCCCGCCCAGTGCTTCAACCCGACCGCTGACATAGGCGGCCCGTGGTGCTTCGTCGACTCGAGGACCTGCACGACCCCACCCTTCAGCCCTCACAGCCCAGAGGGCGCCTGGGACTTCTGCAGCAGTGCGAGGGCGACAACGGCGAGCGGGTGCGCGTGCAAGCACAAGTGGAGTCCTTTCCCCGGCGCGGACCCCGTCAGTGGCACATGCCTTGACACGAACGGCGACGGGTCTGACTGGTGCGTCGTGTACCCCGACTCGTGCGCCGACGGCGAGCCGGCGGGCGTCTTGTCAGGAGGCGAGAGCTGGGACCTCTGCGAGAAGGGCACGCCGATCGACAAGATCAGTGTTGAGCCAGCCTCCGTGACCACGGCAGGCTGCGACTGCCTCGACAGATTGTGCACGAACACTGACGACGACAGCGCTGGGCCGTGGTGCATTGTCGACGTCCGCACTTGCGCCTCCGTTCCTTTCGGCGCGGTCACGTCTGCTGGGTCGTCTCCCCAGTACTTTGACTACTGCGCCGAGCCACAGACCACCCAGGCGGGCTGCCTGTGCCAGGCGAAGTACTGGCTGCCCCCACACGACCCCGCATACGAGGTGCTCGGGGAGTGTGTCAGCCCGGACTCTGCGGATGGCAGTGGCTGGTGCATCATCGACGCATCGACTTGCAGGTACGGCACGCCCGCCGGACTCGTTGCCGTCGATGTCCCCGGCCGCGGGGCGGGCGACGGGCGCGTGTTCGGCTCAGCCTGGGACCTGTGCCTGCCGGCAGCCTGAGTTTCAGGATAGCAATGCAGCCCCCCATGGCCGCAAGTCATAGTGAGTTATAGTGAGTTCAATCGAGTCGCACCCGTGCTGAATCACTTCCGCTTGGCAACTGCCGACCCAACTCAGAGCTCCCCGGCAAGCGGCACACCCAGCGGGATGTCTGGATACTCAAGGCAGAGCATCATCTTCACGACCGCACACTCGGCCGTCATCTGGGGCCCGGACTCCACACCCATGCCGATGGCGACCGAGCCCGACCGGTACAGCTCGGGGTTGAGCATGCCATTCAGGCACTGGCTGCCGAGGTACACCTGCAGACCCTTCTTGCGCTGCTGCCGCAGCCACGGCAGCCAGCCCGCAGACGCCGTGTCAGGCATGTTCCCCACCCCAAACGACTCGAGGATGATCCCTCGAACACCCCGCTCGGCGAGATCCCCGTACATGATGCGGGGGTCCGAGCCGGGGACGATGGGCACGCGGATGACGTTGGGGTTGAGCTTGAACCGTGGCCGGTACACCCCGCGCTCCTTGAGCAGGAATTCTTGCTTCCAATCGATCTCGATCCCCATTTCCGCCAGGTGGGGATACGACGGGGAGTCAAAGGCCTGGTACACGCTGGAGTTGACCTTCTGGGCCCGGTTGCCGCGGAGGAGGCGGCCGCCAAAGCACACGGCCACCTCGGCCCACTGGCTGTGGGGCGGCGTGTACGGGGCCGTGGCGCATGTGATCGAGTCGATGAGGTTGGCCCGGGCGTCGGACCTGGGCATGGCGAGGGGCAGCTGCGACCCAGTAAGCACAATGGGCTTGCGGAAGCCCAGGAGCATCAGGGACAGGGCGGAGGCGGTGTATGCCATGGTGTCGGTGCCGTGCACGAGCACAAAGGCGTCGTAGTAGTCGCGGTTGTTATGGAGAAGCTGCGCGAGCTTGACCCACTCCTTGGGCCCCACGCGGCACGAGTCGCGGTTGAAGGCCACCTTGAGGTCGACGTCCGCGAAAACGGACAGCTCCGGTACCACCTGCTTGATGTTGGAGAGCATCCGCCCAGGCTGGAGCCCTGCGACGTACTTGCCGCCCGTGCCCGCCTTAACGTGGACGTGGCCCGTGTCGTCCTTCTCGAACGACGATTCCGGGTCCATCCCCAGCGTCCCCCCCGTGTGGATCAGCAGCACCTTGGGGAGGGGCTTGGGCACCATGATCACGGGCCTCTCCTCGGATACCACAGGGCTCCCCGCACCCCTGCTGCTCGTTAGGGGCGCCCCCGTGGTGGTCACGAGACTGCCGCTGTCGATGCCCTCCATTTCCTCCATGATGGACGGGATCACCACGCCCTTCTCCGCCTGGGCCTCGCAGCCCCTCTTCCGCGGGCTCTCGGCGCGGATGGGGGAGTCCCGTCCTCCGGCCTCGGCGTCCCCCTCGATGGGAACCATGCGCAGATTGGCGTTGGCCCCTGACCCCTCTCCCAGTTTCATGATCTTGTACTCCCGGCCCCCGTACGTGTGCTTCCCCACCACGGCGCCTGGCGCCGATGTGAGCGACCCCAGGTCATTGAAGCGCTGCCCCCCGCTGCCGCCGGGCACCTGGCCGCGGCACGTGTGGAGGGCCCACCGTTGGCTATGCCGCAGGCCCTGGCGCGCGGGCGACGGGGCGCCGGCGGTGGGGACACTGCCGGGAACCGTCTTCATCTCCGCGCAGTCCCCACGCTCTGGCCTTCAACACCTGCGTATGCACGAGCGGGCCACCCACGCGCCTGAGAGCCGGGCAGATCCGTCCAGGGGACTTGCCCGGCCCCCCACGTGATTTGTCGAAAAACCGGCGCCGGGCGCACGTGGGCCGATGGGCGGCGGATATGGAGTTCAGGGGCTCAAATATCGCGGCAGCGAGCAGCACTGATGTACTCAAAGGCTATCGTGCACGCACCCTCGACGGGAGGACGATTACTTGGCAGGCCGGGGGCGGGGAGCCGCCGCGCAACAAAAAGCTGGGGAGCGAGCTGCTGGGGGGTCGGAAGGGATAACTCCCCTGTTCTGCGAGCAGAGAAGGGGGGGGGGGTGCACTTCCCCCCTCAAATCGCACCGCGCGCAGCAAGAACTTGCTGGCAGGGCTGACTGGCGTGGCACCCGCCTCCCCCCGCCGGGGCCCGGGGAACCCCCCCTCAAAGCCGCACGACCACTCCGCGCTCCCGTCACTGGACGTGGGGGCACAGGGCGTCGCGAGAGGTGGGAAGCATCGCAACGGCCCCACGGACACCCAGTCACCGGGCAAACTCGTTCAAACCCCTCGATGGTCTCCGGTGAGCCCCGGCCGCCCCCGCACCGCCTAGCTTCCGCCCTTAGATAGCCTGAAATGTTCCGCTGGGGGCGTCCCCCACCGCGCCGGTGGCCTCCCACTGTCTAAAATCCACTCGCGCAAGCGCGCTGCCTGCCCTCGGGGATGGCTAGGTGCGGAGGGCTCCCGCCGCCGTACCTGCCTCTCCCGCAGGGGCAGGAGGCCTGGCCCCGGCCTCGCTCCGCACTGCCGCGCCTTCGCCTTTCGCGGGGCGCGGCAGGGCGCGGCGAATCCTCTCTAGCCCTGCCACGCGTGGGCCGCCCGGGGCGTCGGGGCGTGCCGATGCCCCGGGGCCCACCCGTCCTTCAACCGAGGACAGGCTAGTGGCCGCGGTCAAGGCCGCGGTCGCGGCTGGGCTCGGGGACGAACGCGACTGGGACGCGGCGTGGGCAGAGTCCAAGGAGGCCATGGCCGCTGCAGGTGAGACCCGCGCCACGCCGTCCCACCGCCATCCCCCCCGCGGGCGCCCGCCACCCCCCGCGGGCACCCGCCACCCCCCGCGGGCACCCGCCAGCCACCGCCAGCCACCGCCAGCCATCGCCAGCCACCGCCAGCCACCGCCAGCCACCGCCAGCACCTGCGAGCGAGGCTGACCCCCGCCCCCCCCCCCCTGCCCCCCCGCCCCCGGGGCGCCGGGGACGGGGTACGCGACGGCGGACAACCCCAGGAGGGGGGGG
>Ga0181581_10001558_pt1 | contig 17860 bp, 6 predicted proteins | sample 071ome_22_FD_132433 | JGI IMG/M metagenome (GOLD analysis project Ga0181581, IMG submission 132433) | Coastal salt marsh microbial communities from the Groves Creek Marsh, Skidaway Island, Georgia - 071404AT metaG (megahit assembly) | ecosystem: Environmental > Aquatic > Marine > Intertidal zone... | reverse complement strand
GGGGGGGGAGGTACCCCGGGGGCCGCCCCGCGCAGCCCCCCCCTGGGCCCTGGCCGGGGGGGGGGGTGGGGGGGGGGGGGGGTGCCGACCACCCTTCGCTATCTCGTATCACGGGGGCGCCGCGACCGCTGGGCCAAGATCCCCGACGTGGGACGCGTCAATAAGGGAGAAAAGGGGGCGTCTCGGCCGCTGGACGCGCCGGGACGGGGATGGGGCGCACCTGGAGCCACAGGAGCGCGCTCGTGGAGGCGGGGATGGGGACCTCGATCCGGAGGACGCCGCTGGGCGCTGCGGCGATGTGCTCGCGGGCCTCTTGGATGGCGTCCACAATCCTCTCGGCGGCTTCCTTGAGGGTACCGCAGGCGTTCAACCGGCGAAGGAGCTTCGTCGTCGCCGGGAGGGTCCTGCGGGGACCGCGGGGGGGTTTGGATAAAGTTGGGAGCGCGCGGTGGGGTTCGGGAAACCGGCCTTTTTCCGGGGGGAGGCGGGAAATCCGCCGAGACCTCGTGGTCCCTGACGAGAGATGATAGGACGTGTGACGCGCTCGATCGGGTCTCAGATCGAACGAGCGCCACGCCCGCGCGCGCCGGGGCGGCCTGGGTGCCCCACGGGAGGCACACCTGATATTCCCCTCCCCCCGAGTCGATTCCCCCCCATTGGAGCGCGACCCGGCTGAAGTGGACGGGGATACCGCCTCTTCTGCAACCCCGATGGTCGAATTGGCGGCGCCAACGCTGCTGGCGATCCCCTGGACCCGTTGGGGGGAGTTGCCCCGCTTGCTCTTGCCCCCGGAGGCATGCGCCGCAACGCGCCCGCGCGGCGGAAATCCCCGCTCGCCACGCCGAAGGAACGGCGAGCTGCGTTGGTGCAGGCCGAGCTGCGACGGCCCAGCCACCTGGTGGCCACGACTCGATGGCCGGTTGAGGCTTTGCATTCGATGCGACCCGAAGTTTCGTGGATGGTGTCCCCTGGGTTGTCCCCGAAAGGGATAATTGGCGGGTGATGCGGACGGAGAGCTCCCATTCATCGAATTGAGGGATCCGTACCCCCCTCCGACCGCCTCCCGCGGGCGAGCTCGACCTCCTGCACCCTGTCTTCCCCGCCGATCCCACCCTGCCCTCCCCCCTCCCCCCACGCCCCCTCCCCCCGCGTCCCAACGCGGGAGCCCCCCGCCGAGGTCCCCGGCTCATCGACCCTCCGCCGCCGCCGTGACCCGGTCGACCTCGGCCTGTGCTAGCCTCGCGAAGGTCGAGCCCTCGCGGTACGTCGCCGACAGGGCCTCGGACATCGCCTCCAGCCGGGAGCGCATCTCCTCCTCGGCGCGCTCCAGCCGGGCGTGCATGGCGGTCACCCGGCGCTCGATCTCCCCGAGGGCCTCTTCCCGGGCCGTGCGGAGGGCTTCCATGCTCGGCTCGAGCTCGCCCTCGGGCCCACCCTCTTGGCTGCAGACGGGGACGGGTAGCTGAGGTCCCACGGGGGGGCAGGGGAGCGGAGGAGGGGCGCCGGGGAGGCCGTTGCGGGGGCTCTCTGCTCGCTCGCCTGCTCCCCGCCCCCCTCCGGTACCGGGCGAGGGCGTCCCCGAGGCGCCTGCGGGATCACGGAAGGGGGAGGCGTGGGCAGGTGCAGGCGCGCAAGCGCGGACCCCACGAGCCGGGTGCCGGGGGCGGAGGGGCCGGCGGGGGCGCCATGTCCCGGGGAGGGTGTCGGCCCGCGACGCCCGCCGACGCGCCTGACTTGGCTCTTGAGAGAAGCTACCGCCTCGGCGAGCCCCTCGGGCACCCGGGGTGGGGCGTCCCCCTCGGCCGTCCCCGAGACCACCTCACGGAGCGCCCCCGAGAGGGCGACCACCGCAAGTAGCTCCCCGCGAGCGGCGTCCATGGTCGCGGGCAGGGGGCCTTGGGTCTCTCCCCCGTGCCAACGCCCGCGGCCCTGTTGCCGGCGCGGCCCATTGCCTCCCCCTCCCCAGCGGCACGCCAGCGTAGACCGCGTCGGGCCCCGTTCGGGGCCGTCCCCGCTTTCCCCCCGGTCTCAAGCACCCACTGGCGGGCTCTCCGGCGGCACACCACTCTACTGCCTGACTTTCATAGTCAGCGACACCCCCATAGTGTCGAATCGCGCATTCCCGTTCCTGCTTTGTGCGGGACAATCTTCTCCCTCGCGAGTCCCTCGCTCCTGGAAATCGGCATCCACCAGCGAAGGACCCCTAGATTTTTTAGACCCCATTCTTCCCGTGGCAGCTCCCTTGCTCGCCAAACGTGCCCTGGGCTGGCTGGGAAGGACGCGTGAAGAGGAGGAGAGCGGGCCTCTGCTCGATTCCCGCTCTTTCAGGGCATCCCGGGGGCCTTCTGCGCGTCAACAATGAAGTGCAAGGCGAAGAAGATGTTAGGGGATGTGGTGAGCGCCCCCTTCGACCCACAGCCGCCACTCCGGGGCCCCTTCCCCCACACGGGAGACCCGGAACTCCCCCCCCCGATTCCTCCGGAATGAGGCGCGCCAGTCGGAAAGAATCAAAGGGAGACATCTAAGCCACGATATGTACGCGCCGGAAGAGAGTTCTACGGATTTCGCGTTACACTCGTGGCGTATTCGCCCACCCTCCCCCTCTCCGACGCCCAGCAGATCCACGCGCCCGCCTCCACCGCGCGGAAGGTTTTATTGCCAAATATATAGCGCGCATTCCGTGATATGCCTCGTTTTTTCTCTCTGTTGATCATCCTTATGCCCCTTGGAGGCCCCCTCACGTCGTGAGCAGCCGGCAACTGCGCCCCCCAACGAACGAAAGCACGCCCCCCTCCCCTTCCCCGCGTCCCCAGCCGATGATGAGACCCGCCTGACCTCTTCTCCACGCCTGCAGCCCCAGGACATCGTAAGATCCATCGCAGCGATGACCGGAAGCGACTTCACCGGGGCCCTGGTGGCCATGGAGGCCTTCGAGTGGACGTTCGACGCGAAGGGCGACATCAACCACTGGGTGAGTTTCCGAGCCCGCTGACACCCCTCAGCGGGCGTCTCCGCCCTCGTGACGCGCGCCACTCCAGTATTCACGTCAAATAGCCCCTCACCGCCGCCGTCATGCGCCTCACGAGCCCCGCAGGTGCCGCTCCTGGACTACTTTGACGGCTGGCTGGCTGCCAACGTTGCGGGGCGGAAGGACCTGAAGCTCGAGGTGGGCGGCCAGGAAGGCGACCCCGCGGACCCGCCCTTCCCGGAGCGGGAGGTGATGGGCATCCTGAAGGTCACCGGCATACTCATGGACAACTGCGGGAACGCTCGGCAGGTCTACAACTCGGTCGAGCACCTCACCGCACTCCTCGCGAGCCCCTCGGAGGCTGTTCTCCAGGCCACCCTGCGCTGCCTCTTCATCCTCGTGAAGCGGCGGATCACCTCGTCGCACTCGTCGCGCTTCGGGGATGAGTCCCTCCTCGAGCGCATCATGCCCCTCTGCAACGGCTGGCGCCCCCGCTGCCCCGCCCTGGACCTCAAGGAGGCCGTCACGTCGGCCCACCCGGGCCCCATCCCGGGGCGGGAGCGCGCTTGCGACCTCGACTGGAAGGCCGACGCCGAGGGCGACGGCCGGGACCTCCCTGGGGCGTCCTCGTCCTCGGGAGACGCGCGCGTCACGGTCCGCGTGCCCCGCATGCACACGGCCCAGGAGCCCACCCACGAGGTCCTCCGGGCCCTGTGCCGCAAGTATGCCGTGCCGGCCGATCAGCGCTTCGACCTGTTCGCGGCGGTGCGGCAGGCGCGGATGATGGGGACTGCGGAGGACCGCCGCGCGCTCGTCAGGTCCCGCCTCTCGGCGCTCTTCATCATGCTCTCGTGCAACCTGGTCAATTACGAGGGGGTCTCGGCGTTCGTCCTCGAGGAGCCCGACTTCGTCAGCGAGCTGGTGGCGCTGCTGGGGGCCGAGCGGGACTGCGAGAACGCAATCCGGGCGCTGGCGCTGAGGGTGATGGCGCTGATGCTGTCAGACAGCCAGACGCGGGGCGGGACGATGGACGCGCTCGCCAGCGGCGGGCAGAGCAGCGTGCTGGCCGTGCTGACGCGCAAGGCGGTGGCCGCCTACATCGACCCGTCGAGCCCAAACCACTCGCTGTACACGGGAGACGTGCTCGACGCGCTCCTCGGGGTCATCTGGCCCCTCAGCGGGACCATGCCCGGCAACTCGGCCCTCATCCAGACGGGCGTCATCCCCTCGATCATGCCCCTGGTGCTCGACCGCGCCGAGGCGCACGTGCCCGTGGTCACGGCGTGCCTCTCGCTGCTTGAGCTCTGTATGGAGTCGGAGGGGCAGGCGCACTCGCTCTTCGCGGACCTCGGGGGGTTCCGCCAGATCGTCGAGCGCCTCAAGTCGGAGATCGAGGCCGACATGGCCGCCAAGGAGGCCTCAACCTCGGCCGGCACTCCCGTCCGCCCGGCCTCGGGGCCCCGGCGCTTGCTGGTCCAGCACTGCTTACGGCTGACCGTCGCGGCCAGCTACCCCAACACCTCCAGCGCCTCCACGCGGACCCTAAGTGAGTCCGACCTCCGCGAGCTCTACTGGTGCCTCATCCGCATCTTCAAGCACCCCGACGTCTACGGCGGAGAGCTCGTCGGCACGGCTTCCAACACCATGACGGACTTCATCCACGACGACCCGCTCTGCTTCCGGCTGATGCTCGAGTGCGGGCTCCCGCAGGCCTTCCTCGAGTCCCTTCGGCACCCGCTCGACGCCTCGTGCACGAGCGACACGCTCGTCGGCGTGCCCCAGACCCTGTACGCCCTCTGCCTCAACCTCGACGGCCTCGCGCTGGCAAAGCGGGCCGACCCACTGGCGGCGCTGGTGCGGATCATGACGCGGGCCAAGTACCTCAAGGCGCTCCAGGGCGAGAGCCCGATCCACCTGGGCTCCGCGGTCGACGAGCTCCTGCGCCACCAGCAGACGCTCCTCGACCACGGCACCGAGGCCGTCCTCGGCATCCTCCGCCGCCTCTGCCTGATGGCGGGGTGCAAGGAGGCTGCCTACGAGGGCCTCCCCCCCGGGGCGGGCGGCGACGCCGAAATGGCCGATGCCGGGGAGAAAGGGGGTGCTGCCGGGCCGTCGGCGAGCCCGGGGGCCTCCGCGGGCGGCGGCGAGATTAGGGAGGGGGGGGACGCCGACATGGCGGGCACGGGGGGGGACGGCGGGGAGGAGGCAGGGGAGGGGAAGAAGGAGGAGCCCGAGCCCGACCACTCGCTAGGGCACCTCCGGGGGGTGTGGGAGGGCGAGCCGTGGACAGAGGAGGACGTGGCCAGGATCCCTGAGATGCTCCAGGCCGTCTCCAAGATGATGGAGTCGGTCATCAACAATGGCACCCTCTGCGCCAAGCTCATCGAGGGCGGCGCGCTGGTCCTCCTCATGGCGCTCATCAAGCTCCCGTGCCTCCCGCTCGTCACGAGCAACGTCTGGACCACGTCCCAGTTCTCCCCCGGGCGCTCCCTGGTCCTCCTCGTCAAGGTGCTCCAGCACACGCAGTCGGACCGTGCTGCAGGTGCCGCCCGCGAGGCGCTCCTCAAGCAGGTGTCGGACTTCAGCAGGCTCGTTAGCACAAAGATGCACACGGGGACACTCCCGGCGCCGCTGTTCGAGGCGTCCGCGGACGAGCTGGCGTCGACTGTGCGGGAGGCCGCCGCGCTGGAGGCGACGATGGCCGCGACGGCCGTGGTGGCGCGGAACGCCCGCCCCACCGTGCTGCTCGAGATCGCCACGCTCCTGCCCGAGGGCCTCCTGGGGGAGGCGCTCCTCTCGGCGCTGGGCAGGATCGAGCGCTACGTGCACTACCAGGCGGCCATGATGGCCCGGTACGTCGCGAGGGAGACCGAGCAGCGCCTCAAGTCGTCGGCGGCGGCCAACACCTCCGCCGCAGCCCCCGAGGACATGTCCGTGGATATTCGCGGGGCCGTCGGAGCGGAGTCCAACACCCACGACGACGTCCCGCCCACGATGCCCGAGGTCGGCGGCATGGAGGGTGACGAGGACGGTGCCCTGGGAATCGACGGTGTCGCGGCCCGCCAGGACGCCGCTGACGCCGCCGACGGGGCCGGGACGGGCAAGAAGCGCCGGACTACGGCCGAGGTGGCGCACGAGGTCCTGGCGCAGGTGACCAAGGCCATGGCGACTCTCTTCAGCTCGCTGGCCAAGGCCGCGCATCAGCCCATCCGCAAGAAGGAGGCCTCGGCGCACGACCCCCCCGATGCCGTCAAGGGCACGGCCACCCACCTGGCTCTCGTCACGCTGAAGCAGGTCGCCCACTTCCACGAGCTCCTCCCGGAGCCCTCCCAGGTCAGCTTGGAGCCCGACGCCGCGCTCAAGACGTGCGCCCGCCTGGGGTGCACCGGCATGGTCTCCGACTCGGCCATCAGCGTCCTCGTCGACTCGCGGAGGAACCACTCCCACGCCCTCGTGCTCAACTACTTCGTGCACCTGGGGGGCGACGACGCGCTGCTGAGGGTGGTCCGCCGCGCGGCGGCATTCGTGGAGGCCGCCGCCGACGCCCGCGCCCGGGAGTGGTCGGCGTGCCCGGACCCCGCGGCCGCGACCCCGGCCCAGGCCGCGCGGCAGGAGGTCGCCGGGCGGGTCCTGGAGGCGGCCCGGAAGGCGCTCATGAACGCCGTGGTCATCCTGGACTCGTGCTCGTCGCCGTCGCTGGTCCTGCAGAGCCCCAACGCGCTGCAGCTCCTGCTCGTGCCGCTGCCCGTGTCGGATGCGCCGCGGCCCGCGGGCACGGGGGAGTCGTTCGTCCAGGTGATCCAGGAGAAGGCCCTCTCTGCCATCGAGCCCCTCTGGGCCAGCCCGACGCTGGCCCGTGCCGGCGGCCCCGCGGTGGTGACGATGCTCTCGGGGATGATGGTCCGGTGCCTCACCGGGACGGCCCGCGTCGGCCTCCAGCTCCGCCGCCAGGGGAAGCTCCCCGGCCAGCGCCTTCTGAACTTCGACGGCCCCGACTCGAAGGAGCGCAAGTTCCTCCAGCGCCTGACCACCGACATGGGCTTCTCCGAGGGCCAGGCGCAGCGGGCGCTGCAGGAGTCGGACGGGACGGTCGAGGGGGCGCTGCAGTGGCTCATCCGGTATGAGGACAAGCCCGGGGACGACAAGAAGGGCGGGAATGACGGGGGTGGCGGGGACAAGAAGGCGGCGGGCGCCTGCGACGACCTCCTCTCGAGCGACCTTGGGGCAGAGGCCCTTGCCGCCCGGGTGAAGAGGGTCAAGGAGGAGTACAACGCCCGCGCCGAGGCGCTGTCCGCCAAGAGCGACGCTGCAGCCAGGCAGGAGATGCGCCGCACGACCGCCGAGGCGGCCCCGGCCCCGGTCACCGACAACGCCGAGGCCGGGCCGTCGGCCGGCGACCCGCCCGAGCCCGAGGGGTTGTCGCTCGAGGCCCTGGTCGCCGCCGCGGTGGAGCGCGTGCAGGAGGTCCCGTCCACGGCCCACGCCGCTATGGACCTCCTCGTCGCAGCGTGCATCGAGAAGGGCACGTGCCGCGAGTCCCCCCAGCGCCGGCGCGCCGTAGCCGCGTCCCTCCTCGGCGTCGTCCGGCTGTGGGCCGCCAAGGTGCTCCCCCAGCCGGACGAGCCGTGCCCGCAGCTCCTGGCCGCAATGCACCTCACCCTCCTCTTTCTGGGGAGCGACCCGTCCTCCGCCGACGCCCAGCTCGTCGTCACGCCCGAGTACCCGTCGCTCATCCTGCAGCTGGTGCTGGCCTGGGACGCGGGGGCCCCGATGGGGGCCCCCGTGCCGAGGTGGGTCGACGCTGGCCTCCTGGCCCTGACCGTGCTCGCGAGCACCCGGCCCCCGAAGCCGTCCGCCAAGGACGCCATCGGCGACGAGGAGGAGGAGGCGGGCGGGCCCATTGCCTCCGCGGGGGCCGGCCCGTCCTCCTCTGCCGCAGCCGCCGCCACCACGCCCGCAAGGGAGGGCGGCCAGCCGGCCCCCCCCGATCCGAAGGACGGGGAGCCCAGGCAGCTGTCCCTGGCCGGCCCCGCGCTCCAGGAGCTCGCCGAGTCGCTCCGCGTCGGCGGGCTCCTATCGGACGAGGCCCGGGCCCAGGCGATGCAGGTCTGCGTCAAGCTGGTGAACCGGCTGCACCACTCGGCTCCGGTGGAGAACCCGCCGGCGCGGCCACGGGGGGTGGCGGAGGAGGACTGGCTCGTGGTGCAGCCGAGCGCCCCGTCGCTGTTCCTGGCGGTGCTGCACCTGGTCGAGATCCTGTCCCTCTCCCACTCGCTCGCCCTCCGGCTGGTGCCCAAGGGAACCCTCCGGCAGCTCATGACGATGCCCAAGCATGCGTCGGTGGCCGGCGCCGAGGGCACTGTGGCGGGGATCCTGCGCCACGTGCTCGAGGACCCCGCGTCCCTCCAGGCCAAGATGGAGTCCGAGATCCGCGCCCTGCTGCCCGGGCCCCCGGCCGGCCGCACGGCGAGGCCCTACGGCGCCCAGGCGAACCGCCGGGACCCCGCGGCCCCGGTCGGCCTCCGCAGCTTGCTCACCCGCGTCGCGCACCTCGCGCAGCGGGAGCCCACCGTCTTCATGAGTGCCCTCGACGCCACGTGCACCTTCAGGCCGTCCGCCGCCGACGGCGCGAACATTCTCGTCTCGCTCAAGCCCGAGGGTGGGGACGCCAGGCCCGAGGGGGCCGAGGCCGCCGCCGACGCCGCAGCTGGGGACGCCGCCGCCGCCGGCAGACACCCCAAGACGCCCCTGGCCTCCCTGCGGGGGAGCCTGGCGGCGACGCCCGTCAAGCCCGGCCCCGGCATGCCGGTGACCCCGACCCCCGCCAAGGGGAAGCAGCACAAGAAGAAGGTGGTCCCCCAGAGCTTCGTGGAGGCCGTGGACCTCCTGCTGGGGCTGGTGACCAACTGCGGCGGGGAGGGCCACCTGGGCGGGATGCTCTCGGGGCTCGAGGGGGCCGAGGACAAGCTCAAGGAGGAACTCGCGCGGGTCAAGCGGGAGCGCGAGAGGGCGGCCGCCGAGGGCCGCGAGGAGAGGGCCCGCGGGCTGGGCCGCGAGGACCTGGCGCGGCTCATGTCGGTGCCCGAGGTGGCCTCCATGCAGAGGTGCGAGCACGCCCTGGTGCTCCTGTGCGAGTTGGTCCTGTCGTACTCGGCGGTCGTCGGGGTGCTCCTCAAGCGCGACGCGGGGCTCCTCAAGCGCGACGCGGGGTCGCCGGCGGGCGGGGTCCTGGAGCACGTCGTGCACCGCCTCATGGCCCCGCCCAAGATGCCCCACCTGCGGGCCACGGCCGCCGAGCGCCGGGGGCTCGCCTACCGCGTCGCGTCGCTGTGCCGCCGGGCCGTGTCGGACGCCGCGGTGAAGCTCCTGCTCGCCGTGGCGATCCGGTCGGTGGACGGCCGCAGGCGCGTCCTCGCCGAGCTGGGCAAGCTCCTCCGCACCCCCCTGGCGGCCACCCCCGACGCGTGCCGGGCCATCAGCCAGCTCCTCGCCGTGCTCCTGTCCCCGAGCCCCGGGTCGGCCATCGCCCAGGCGCTCCAGGGCGGCGCCGGCGCCCCCGGCGGCCAGGCCTCCCTCGGCGCCGACCTGGCGCGCTCCATGAAGGACCACGACATGCTCGGGTCCCTGCTGGAGCTGGTCGACCGCATCGACCTCGACTCGCCAGAGGCCCCCCGGGCCCTGGCGTCGCTGCTCCGACCCCTGGACATCCTGACCCGGCCCCCGCGCGGGGCGGTGCGGGGGAGGCCGGGGCGGGGGGCCGGGGCGGGCGACGAGGAGGGGGGCGCCGGGGACGGCGGGGCGGCCGGGGAGGCGCCGCACGTGCGGGCCGCGGCGGGCCCCGAGGCCCAGGTCCGGATGGCGCAGATGACGGGCGCCGCCGCCGGGGGCGGGGGCGGGGGCGGGGAGCCGTCGGTCCGCATCCACAGCGCCTCTGGCGGCGGGGTGCAGATCGACATCGAGGGCGCCCCCGGGGAGGCGCAGGGGCTGGTGGACGCCCTCATGCGGGAGATGCGGTCGGGCCGGGAGATGAGCGGGGACCTGGAGGACGAGGGGACGGAGGGGGGCATGGGCTCCCTGGAGGACGGGGACCTCGACTCGGAGGACGAGATGGACGAGATGATGGACCAGGAGGCCATGGACAACCTGGACGACCACCTCAACGACGGGGGCCTGAGGATGGAGGGCGGCTCGGGGGACGAGATCGACGTGGACGAGGACGACGACATGGAGGAGGGGTACGACTCGGAGGACGAGGAGGGGGAGGGGATGGGTTCGGACGACGAGATGAGGGCGGACGAGTACGGGGGCGGGGTCATGGAGTCGAGCTCGGACGACGAGGGCCCCGGCCACCACGGGGGCGGGGGCCACGGCTCCGACGGCGGGTCCGACGGCGGGGAGATGGGCGGGCTGGGGGACGGGGACACGGGCGACGGCGGCGACGACGACGGCGACGACGACCACGACCACGACCACGACCACGACGAGATGCTCGTGGACGACTTCGATCTCGACCTGCTCCGCGGGGGCATGGAGCTCGGGGACGACGACGACGACGACGGCGACGACGACGACGACGACGACGACGACGACGAGGACGGCGACGAAGGGGAGGACGGCTTCGACGGGGAGGACGGGGGCGGGTACCGCTCCGGGGACGGCGAGCTGACCGCCCTGGACGCGGCCCGCGACGCCATGACGCGGACCCCGCAGCTGACCCTGGACGACGAGATCCGGGAGGACGAGATGGACGACGTCGACCTGCTGGGCCTCGAGTACCGCGAGGGGGTGGGGAGGCGGTCGGTGCGGCCGTGGGAGATCATGCGCAACTCGCTGGCGCACGGCGGGGGCGGGTGGCCGTGGGACGACAGGGCAGGGGGTCGGTTCGGGGCGGAGGAGTTCGGCGGCCCCGGGTTCACGGACCCGATCTCTCGGGTCTTCGGGGCCCGGGGCCAGGGCCGCCGCGGCCTCCCGCAGGGGGTCCTCGAGTTCGAGCACGACGACGTCGAGGACGAGGACGCGGACGGCGCCTACATCCGCCAGCTCCTCGGCCTGGGCCGCAACGGCGGGGGGCGCAACGGCGCCGACCTCCCGGCCGAGCTGCAGCTCCCCGACTCGAGCCTCATGAGCGTCCTCATGCGGACGCTCCCCGCCCAGCTGCCCGGCGAGGGCCCCGAGGAGGTCCCCGCCTCCCGGCGCCTCGGCTCCTACTTCACCCCGGAGCTCGTCCGCATGCTCCAGGAGGATAGCATGCGCCCGAGCTACCTGGGCGGGTTCGTCCGGAGGGCCGCGCAGCCCGTGCACCGGCTGCTGGCCCGCGGCCCGGCCCTGGCGCTGGCGTCGGGGGCGGCGGGCAGCCTCATCCCCTCCTTCGACGACCTCTTTGGCGGCGCCGGCGCCGGGCCCCCGTCGGGGATGTCGGGCGGCGCCACGATCCGCATCGACGGCCCCGGCGGCTCCGGCGGGGACTTCATGGGCGGCGTCCGCCTCCAGCTCCGGGACAATCTGGAGACCATCGGGGGGTGGCTCCGGGACAGGGAGCCGCGCGCCCGGGTCGCCGCGCGGGCGGGGGCCCGCGCCGGGGAGGGCGGCGGGGGCGAACAGGCCGGCCGCACCTTGATCGAGACCCTCGAGCGCTACATCCGCGGTGACACGCCCGCCGCTCCCGCCGCGGCCGCCACGCCGCCCGCCGCGGCGGCGACGGCCGCCGACGCGGCGGCCCCGGGCGCGCAGGTCGGCCCGGCCCGCGCCAGCGAGCGCTCCACGGGCCCCGCCGCGGCGGACGTCGTGGAGGCCCCGCGGCGCCCGGGGGCCGAGGTGGTCACCTCCCGGGAGAACGCACCCGCTGCCGCGGCCGCCGCCAACGACGGCGACGGCGACGGCGACGGCGACGGCGGCGACGGCGACGGCAGCGACGGGGGCGGCGGCGATGCCCCCGAGCCCACGCCGGCCGCCGAGCCCTCCGTGGGGCCCCCCGCCTCCATCGGGCGGGCGACCCCCGCGGCCGCCCCTCGCGGCGCGCGGGTGCCCTCCCCTGAGGCGGAGGTGGCCGAGATCGACCCCGCCTTCCTCGACGCGCTCCCTCCGGACCTCCGGGCGGAGGTGCTGGCCACCCAGCGCATCCAGGTCATGGCCATGCGGGCCACGAGCGCGAGGGCAACGCGGCGGCAGGGCGGCGCGGCTGCCGGCGGCGCGGGGGGCCCGCCCACAGAGCCCGAGGCCCCAGCCACCGCCGAGACCTCCCCCGCGGCGGGGGGGGCGCCCACGGCCGGGGGGACCCCCGCGGCCGAGGCGACACCGGACGCGGCCGACGCGGCCGAGGCGACACCGGACGCGGCCGACGCGGCCGAGGCGACACCGGACGCGGCCGACGCGGCCGACGCGGCCGAGGGGGCTGGGCCCGCTGCCGCCGCCGACGCCGAGATGTCCCCCGCCGAGGGCGCCGCCGCCGACCCCGGCGCCGCGGAGGGCGCCGCCGGGGGCAGCGACGGCGGCGAGGACGACGACGCGATCGACCCCGAGTTCCTGGCCGCGCTCCCCCCGGACATCCAGGCCGAGCTGATCGAGCAGCACCGAATCGAGCGCCAGATGCGCCAGTCGCGCCGGGCGCTCGAGCAGCAGCGGGCGGGCGCGCAGCCGGCGGGGGGCGCCGGCGGGTCGGCCGGCGGGTCGGCCGGCGGGTCGGCCGCGGCGCCCTCTGACGCCGAGCAGCAGGCCAGCGACCTCACGGCGCTCCTGGCGTCGTTCCCCGACGACGTGCGCCAGGACGTCCTCCTGACGCTGGAGGACGCGGTGCTGGAGGCGCTCCCGGCCGAGCTGCGGGAGGAGGCGCTGCAGGTGCGGGAGCGGAACGCGGGGCTCTGGCAGCGCGCCGGGGACGGGGGGGCGGGGGCGGGGTCGAACCGGCCGGGGGCCGGGGGCGCCGGCCGCGCCGTTGCCGCGGCCCGTCCGGCCCCGCGCCGCCGCCCGCAGGAGCCCTGGCGGATGCTGGGGGACGCCGCCACCCGGACACTCCAGGACCTGGAGCGGTCCCTGACGATGGGGGGCTCGCGCGGGGGGCCCGGCGCGGCCGGCGCGGCCAAAGCCCCGGGGCCTCCCCTCGTCTCGGGCGGGCGCCTGCACGCCTTCGTCCGGCTCCTCGGGGTGGCCCACCCGGTGGCGCGGCAGGGGATCGAGAAGGTGTTCCTGAACCTCTGCGCGCACCCGGACACGCGGGAGCACCTGATGCGAATGCTCATGTCGCTCCTGCGGCCGGCGCGGGGGGCCGCGTCCGTGCTGGGGGGCCCCGCGGGGGCGCCCCGGGCCGCCGAGGAGGGGGCCGCCACGTCTGGCGGCGGGGCGCCCGCCCCCGGCGCGGCCCTGTCCATCGACCAGCTCCTCGCCCAGTCCGACGACGCGTCCCCCGCGGGCGCCGCCGGGCACCCCGACGCGGACGGCGCCCGGAACCTTGCGGCCACCACCGTGCTCCCGCGGGCCCTCGACCTCCTGGTCCACCTGAGCAAGAAGCACGCGGACGCCGCTGTGACGCTGCTCACGACGACCGTGCCGACCCCCGAGGAGGCCGGCGTCGCGGACGTCGTGGCCCCGCGGGACGCCCCCCGGGCCCCGCCCCCCAGCGAGCCGGCCGCCCCCGTCGCGGCCCTCGCCACGGTCATCTCGCTCGTCGGGGACGCCGGCGTCCGCGCCAAGGCCAACCTCCTCGAGAAGTCGCTGCACCTCCTGGAGCAGATGCTGGCCGAGGCGGTGCGCCGCATGCACGCGCACCAGCTCCGCCACATCCGCGGGCTCCAGGAGGAGGGCGGCGGGAGGGCCGCGGGGGCAGCCGCGGGGGAGGGGGACGGGGGCGGCCCCTCGACGGGCGCCGCCGAGGACGGGGACGACGGGGCTGGGTGGGCCCAGGTGCGCGGCACCCTCGACGCCCTCCGGGACGCCGGCCCCGGCATCCTCAAGGACGTCAGCGAGATCGTGGTGCAGGCGGGGCTGCCGTCCCACACGCACAGCCGGAGTGTGCGGGTGCTCTTCTTGCTGGCGGAGATCGACCCGGCGCACCAGCAGGCGCTCGTCCGCCACCTGAGCCAGCTGCTGCTGGCGCAGCGGGACGCGCTGTCGCGGGAGCTGCGCGACGTGGCAGAGTCGCTGGGGGCGACGGACGCGGCGATGCCGCTGAGCGCGGCGGTGGGGGGGTCGCTCCTGCGGCTGACCAAGGCCATGCAGCTGGTCGCCTGGGCGGGGCTCCGGGCCGACTCGCTGCGCCACAAGGCCCTCGTGGAGGCGCTGCCCGCCCTCTCCGGGCCCCTCGAGGGGTTCCTCGAGTCGCTCCCGGCCGCGGGGGCCGAGGCGGAGGGCGGGGGCGCGGAGGGCGGGGACCCCCCGGCCGTGGCCGCCGCGAAGGAGCACTTGCGGGAGCTCAACGGCGACGTGCGCACGCGGGCCCGGGAGATCGCGTCGATCCTCAGCGACGCCTGGATCGAGCTCGAGCCCCTCTGGGCTGGTCTGAGCGAGTGCCTGACGCGGGTGGAGAGCGGTCTGACGGGGCAGGAGGACCCCAGCAAGGTCCGCATGGAGGTCACCGCTGCGTCCAAGGTGCTCCCTCGCGGCGCACCGCAGATCCAGCCCGTCGTGGAGGCCCTCTTCGTCCTCGCCAGCACGACCCTGGGGGTCGCGACCACCCGCCGGGACCTGGCGGGGCCGGGGCTCCTGGGGGGCGGGGCGCACCTGGACGGGGGCGCGGGGCACCTGCAGGGCGGGCCCGCGGCGTCCATCGGGGCCGGCATCGAGCGCCCCGGGAGCCGGCTGTCCTTCGGGAGCCTCAGCGCGTTCGCTGCTGGCGCCGGCATCGAGCGCCCCGGCTCGCGCCTGTCCACCGGGTCCGTCCCGGGGCCCCGCGAGGAGGCCGAGCTCCTGGCCTTCGTGGAAGTGCACCGCCGGATCCTCAACGCCTTCCTCCGCCAGGACGCCGGCCTCCTCGACCGCTCCCTCTCGGCCCTCCTGCGCTTCCCGAGGCTCATCGACTTTGACAACAAGAGAGCCTTCTTCAAGTTCAAGGTCAAGCAGCTCGGGACCCGGACCCCCTACGCGAGCGGGATGCGCATCAACGTCCGCCGCGACCACGCCTTCGAGGACTCGTTCCACCAGGTGAGGGGAATGCGCGCCACGGCGCGACCCCCGGACCCCGCGACGCCGCCCGCCGCCAACCGCCCCCCGCCCGCCGCGCCGGCCCGAGGGCCTCACACGCCCTCCACGCCGTGCCGATCCCCGCCGACCCCCGTCCGCCTCAGACGACCGCCCCCCGCCCCCCCGCCGACCCCCCCCACACCCCCCGCAGCTGCGCATGCGCTCGCCCACCGAGTGGCGGTCCAAGCTGAACGTCACGTTCGCCAACGAGGAGGGCGTCGACGCCGGCGGGGTCACGCGCGAGTGGTACAGCGTGATGGCTCGGGAGATGTTCAACCCGGCCTACTCGCTCTTCGTGAACGTGCCGATCGGGGGGACGACGTTCCAGCCAAACCCGTCGTCCATGATCCAGAACGACCCGACGCGGGGGACGACGCACCTCGACTACTTCAAGTTCACGGGTCGCGTGATCGCCAAGGCGCTCTGGGACGGGCAGCTCGTGGACGCGCACTTCACGCGGTCCTTCTACAAGCACATCATCGGGATGCCCATCTCGTTCGAGGACGTGGAGGCGGTGGAGCCCGAGTACTACAAGAACCTGAAGTGGATGCTGGAGAACGACATCACGGACGTGTTCGACCTCAACTTCACCGCCGAGCAGGACTTCTTCGGGCGCACCGAGGTCGTGGAGCTCAAGCCGGGGGGCACGGACATCAGGGTCACCAACGAGAACTGCCCCGAGTACGTGAGCCTCATGGCCAAGCACATCATGACCAACGCCATACGCGAGCAGATCCGGGCCTTCCAGGAGGGTTTCTGGGACGTGGTGCCGCGGGAGATGGTGGCCATCTTCCACGAGGGCGAGCTCGAACTCCTCGTCTCGGGGCTCCCCGAGATCGACGTCGACGACCTCCGGGCCCACACCGAGTACCAGGGGTACACGGCAGCGTCCCAGGCGGTCCAGTGGTTCTGGGAGGTGGTGCGCGAGCTGGACCGGGAGGACCTCGCCCGGCTCGTGCAGTTCGTCACGGGGACGTCCAAGGTGCCCCTCGAGGGGTTCAAGAGCCTCCAGGGGGTCAGCGGGCCGCAGAAATTCCAGATCCACAAGGCGTACGGCGCGGCGGCGCGGCTCCCGCAGGCGCACACGTGCTTCAACCAGCTTGACCTGCTGGAGTACGAGAGCAAGGACCAGCTCCGGTCGAGGCTCCTGCAGGCGATCAGGGAGGGGTCCGAGGGGTTCGGCTTCGCCTGAGGCGGGGACAGCGCCGGGGAAGCGGGGGATGCCTTGTCCGGGGATGTGTCCTAGCGCCCTCCGGGGCAGGTTGTCGGTGGACGCGAGTCACGGCGGCCGCTGCGTGTGCCGACCGCAGGGGCCGTTCCAGTGGTTGAACGCGCTTTTCCTACGAGCCCGCTGTCGTCGAGGAGGACATCAGATTGTTTCGTTGGTGCCAATATGCACGGTTGGGCGCTGGGGCTCCCATGGACCGGAGCGCGACGGTCCCGCCTGCGCACTTGACTGACACTGGACGGCAGCTCCCCCCTCCCTCCGGGCCGCTCGCTCTTGAACTCTCGGCATGGGCGCTTTCGGATCACCCGCGGTATATCCCTGTATATTGTGGCCGATTGCGTCACTCGCACCCCCTTGGACGAGAGTAGGCGCCGGTGAAAGTACACATTCCGCCGATTCGCGAGCTTGCACCTGGACCATGCCGTCCCCCGTCGAGACCGCTTCGGACGCTATGGTCGCGACCCTCAGCGACAATGGCGTCCAGGAAAGTACGAAACGCCGCCTCGTAGCCCCCTACCCCCACTTCGCCCCACGGAGGTGCTCCCGTCGCTGCCTCGAGGTCGCTCGCGATTTCCGAGGCTTCCCTCGCCGCGAGCGAGGTCGGTCCCGGCGGCGCGAACCCGGGGCGCGAGCACCCGGACCCCACCCGCGCCGCAGGTCGTCTTCGCCAACCCGGGCACGACCGAGATGCCGATCGTCGGAGCGCTCATCCGCCACCCGGGCATCCGCTCCGTGCTTTGCCTGCACGAGACCGTCTGCTCCGGCGCCGCCGACGGCTTTTCCCGGATGCGCCCGGGCCACCCGGCGGCCACGCTGCTCCACCTCGGCCCTGGGCTCGCCAACGCCCTCGCCAACCTCCACAACGCCCGACGCGCCCGCACCCCCGTCCTCAACGTCGTCGGGGACATGGCCACCTGGCTCCGGGACCGCGACCCCGCCCTCCACAGCGACGTCGCGGCCCTCGCCCGCACGGTCGGCGCCGTCACCGTCGCCGCCGACGCGTCGGCCCTCGCCCGGCGCGCCGCCGAGGCCCTCGCGGACGCCGGGCGCGAGGGGGTCCTCCCGGGGGGGAGCCGGGTCCACACCCTCCTCGTCCCCCACGACGTCTCCCGGGTCCCCTCCGCGGGGTCCCCGCCCGCCGCCGCCCGGGCCCCCGCCGCGCCCGCCGCCGCGCCCCCCCCCGGGACCCCGCCGGCCCCCTTCGTCGCCCGCTGCGCGGCCGCCATGAGGGCCGCACGCCCGGGGGAGCTCGCCATCCTGGCCGGCGGGGAGGCCCTCCGCGACGCCGCACTCTTCGTGACGCTGGGCAGGGTCGCCGCCGCCACCGGCGCCGCGCTGATCGCGGAGCCCCTGGTCGCCCGGGCCGAGAGGGGCCTGGGCATGCCCCGGGCCGACCGCCTCGCCTACTTCCCCGACGACGCCAGGCGGCAGCTCGCGGGGTTCCGGACCGTCGTGCTGGTCGACACCCCGGCCCCAGGCGAGGGGAGACCCCG
>Ga0181581_10001551_pt1 | contig 17908 bp, 15 predicted proteins | sample 071ome_22_FD_132433 | JGI IMG/M metagenome (GOLD analysis project Ga0181581, IMG submission 132433) | Coastal salt marsh microbial communities from the Groves Creek Marsh, Skidaway Island, Georgia - 071404AT metaG (megahit assembly) | ecosystem: Environmental > Aquatic > Marine > Intertidal... | reverse complement strand
TGCCACAGAAAACATACCGCCGGTGTTCCACCGGTAAGGGTGAAAAGGTGCGGTAAGAGCGCACCGCCGGCCCGGCAACGGGGCGGGCATGGTAAACCCCATCCGGAGCAAGACCATGTAGGGACACGGGCCGCGCCCCGGCGTTATGTGAGGGCACGGCAGGCGCGGTTCCGCGCCGATGTCCGGGTAGGTTGCTTGACGGGGCCGGCAACGGCACCGCTAGATGAATGGCCATCACCGGGAAACCGGTACAGAACCCGGCTTACAGGCCATCTGGCAGTTTTGATTCCAGTGACACACCACATCTCCAACTAAAGAACACCCACTGTAGCGCGATTCGGGGGGTGGATTTCGGCCGTGCGCACCCCAAAATAAGAACAAAAACAGAACAATACTGGGAATCTACCGATTTTTCAGTCTGTTACACGCCGCCCTTCAATTTTATAGTTAAGCAATTGAGAATATTGGCTTTTTCCCATGAAAAAACAGCTTGAACCCATTGACGGCCAAAAATTCCCATGATATCCCAAATAATCCCATATCCCGTCAAATCCGGGCACTATGGGATGGCTGCGTCCCATGGGGGGCCGGAGTCGTTATGGAAATCGGGCCTTAGCTTTGGGGATTACGCGTGGATCTGTTCCTGTCCACATTCGAGAACCGCATCGACCGCAAGGGCCGGCTGTCCGTGCCGGCACCCTTCCGCGCAGTGTTGGAACGCCGCCGCGACCCGCTCTATCTGTTCAAGTCCCTGACCGAACCCTGCCTTGAGGGCTGCGGGCCGGAGCGGATCGGCCAGATCGTCGACGCCATCGACAGCATGGACAGCCTGTCCGAAGAGGTGGCGACGCTGCAGACCATGCTGTCCAGCGCGCAGGAAATGAAACTCGATGGCGAGGGGCGGATCATGCTCTCGGCCGATTTCATCGCTTTCGCCGAGCTTGACGACATGGCGCTTTATGCCGGCATCGGCCGGTCCTTCCAGATCTGGCTGCCCGCACGCTACCGCGCCCGCGAGACCGAGGCCCGCACCCGCGCCAAGAGCGAGGGGCTGCCGAGCCTGCGGCTTGGCGGCGGCCGGCGTCCGCCGGACGAGACGCCAGGCGACCCCCGGGGGAGGCGCTGATGACAGCGGCGCACCCCCGGCATCAGACACTTCACACGCCGGTGTTGCTGCGCGACGTCGTCTCAGCCCTGGCCCCGATTGATGGCGGCCTCTATCTTGACGCCACCTTCGGCAATGGCGGCTACACCGAGGCCATCCTCAACGCCGCCGCCTGCACCGTCATCGCCATCGACCGCGACCCCGACGCCATCGCCCGTGGCGGCGCCCTCGCCGACAGATATGGCGACAGGCTGCATCTCCATGAAGGGTGCTTTTCCGAGATGCGCGACCTTGCCGGGCCAGAGAAACGGCTTGACGGCATCGCCTTCGACCTTGGTGTTTGTTCAACGCAGCTTGACCAGGCGGAACGCGGCTTTTCCTTCCGGCTGGACGGGCCTCTGGATATGCGGATGTCGAAATCCGGCGACAGCGCGGCCGATATCGTGATGCGGCTTGATGAGCGCGCGCTGGCGCAGATCCTGTGGGATTACGGTGAGGAGCGCGCCTCGCGCCGCATTGCCCGCGCCATCGTTCGCGCCCGTACCGAGACGCCGATCACCACCACCGGCCAGCTGGCGGCGATCATCCATGCGGTGATGCCGGCACCGCGCCCGGGACAGGTCGATCCGGCGACACGAAGCTTTCAGGCGCTGCGCATCTATATCAACCGCGAGCTTGACGAGATCGAGGACGGTCTGGGCGCCGCCGAGGCGATGCTGAAGCCCGGCGGCATCCTCGCCGTGGTGTCCTTTCACTCGCTTGAGGACCGGATCGTGAAACGCTTCCTTGGCGCACGGAGCAGTGGCCGCCCCAACCCGTCACGCCACATTCCGGCGGTCGAGGGGCCGGCCCCAACATTCGAGCTGGTATCGCGCAAGCCGATCCTTCCCGACGCCGGCGAGACAGCCACTAATGCCCGCGCGCGCTCGGCGAAATTGCGGGTGGCGCGGCGCACCGACGCGCCCGCAGATGACGGCGCGCCCACCGCCGGGAAAGACGCCACCGGGAGAAACGCCTCATGCGGATGATCCTCCTTATCAGCGCGCTGACCGCCATCCTCGGCACGACGCTCTATCAGGTGAAGATCGGCATCGATCGGCGCGAGGGCGAATTGCTGGCGCTGGAACGCGATATTCTGGCGGCCGAGCGCGAAATCTCCGTGCTGGAGGCCGAATGGGCGCATCTGTCGCGCCCGGAACGGGTTCTGGACCTGTCCGAAAGGCTGCTCGAGATGCAACCCATCCCCGAGGACCGGGTGCTGCCGATCGATGCCATCCCGATGCGGATCCTGCCCGACTTTGACGAGCCGCTGGCCGATGTCGGCGTGATCACCCTGCTGCCGCCGGACCCGGCGCCAAAGCCACGCGACCTGACAAGGATCGCCGCGACGCCCGATGACCGCGTCACCCTTCAGACAGGAGGGATCGCGCCGCAATGACACCACGCATCACCGTCACATCACGCCTTCGCAATCTGGTGCTGCCGGCACGCCCCGATCCGGCGCGCTCGCGCCGCATCGCCGAGGTGCGGCTGGTGGTGTCCGCCGTGGTGGTCCTGGCCGTCTTCGCGGCGATCGCGGCGCGGGTGATGTTGCTCGCCACCGACGAGGCGAATGCCCGCACCGCCGGGATTGTGCCGCCGCCAAAGGCCGAGCGTGGCCAGATTCTCGACCGCAAGGGCCGGCTGCTGGCGACGAACCTGCCGATCACCGTGCTGCATGCCGACCCGTCGGAGATCATGGATCCGGCGGCGGCGGCGCGGGCGCTGGCACCGCTGCTGCCGCGGCATGACGAGGGCGCGCTGGCGCGGCTCCTGACCAAGGACACCCGCTATGTCGAGCTTGACCGCAAGCTGACCCCGGCGCGGCATGCCGAAATTCTCAATCTCGGCATTCCGGGTATCCATTTTCGCAAGAGCACGCTTCGCGCCTATCCGAGCGGCCGGCTGGCGGCGCATATCCTCGGCCAGGTCGACCCGGACAATAACGGCCTTGCCGGTGTGGAAAAGTCGCTGGATGCGCGGCTGGCCTCCGGTGATGATGTCACCCTGTCGATCGACGCTGGCATCCAGGCCATCATGGCGCGCGAAATCAACAAGCAAATTCATATATTTGAAGCTATTGGCGGCGCCGGCGTCATGCTCGATATCAGCAGCGGTGAAATTCTGGCGCTGGTCTCGCTTCCCGATTTCAACCCGAACCATTTCGGTGCCACCGACGCCGATACGAGGTTCAACCGGGCGACGCTCGGTCTCTATGAGATGGGCTCGACCTTCAAGGTTCTGAACACGGCGATGGCGCTGGAGTCCGGGACAACGACCCTCGACCGGCGTTACGAGGTCGCCAGGCCGCTGCGGATCGGCGGTCACCGCATCCGCGATTACAAGGTCTATGACTGGCCGCTGACGGTCCCCGAGATCCTGGTGCTGTCGTCGAATATCGGCTCGGCACGGATGGCGGCCGAGATCGGCGCCGAAATCCAGAAGACCTATCTGCGCCGTCTTGGCATGTTCGAGCGGCTGCCGATTGAAATCCCGGAGACTGCCACGCCGTTGGTGCCACGCTCCTGGCGGCAGTCCGAAATCGCCACCATTTCCTATGGCCACGGCATTTCGGTGACGCCGCTGCATCTGGCCAGCGCTGTCGCCACCGCCAGTGGCAGCGGGCTGTGGACCCCGCCAACGCTGCTGCGCCGTCAGCCCGGCGATGAGGCCGGCCGTCAGCAGCCGGTGCGGCAGAAACTGTTCTCGGAAGATACGACGCGCGCCGTGCGGTCAATGATGCGACTTGTCGTCAAACATCCCAAGGGAACCGGCAAGAAGGCCGAGGCGCGCGGCTATATGGTTGGCGGCAAGACCGGCACCACCGAAAAGATCCGCCCCGAAGGCGGCTATTACAAGGACCGCAACATCGCCAGTTTTGCCGCGACCTTTCCGGTTCATGACCCGCGCTATGTGCTGGTGGTGATGGTTGATGAGCCGAAGGGCCAGAAACATTCCTATGGCTATGCCACCGGTGGCTGGGTCGCGGCGCCGGCGGCGCGTCACATCATCGAGACTGCAGCGCCGCTGCTCGGAATTCATCCTGTTGACGAAAAAGCGCCCGAAATTCGCCAGAAACTGCGGCTCGACTTCAAGATTGGAAAGGAGGACAAAACCCTTGCATCTTTCTGATCTGATCCCCGGCCCAACGATGGCGCATCCGCGCGCGGCGGAGATTGCCGCGCTCGAGATCACCGGCCTTGGCAGCGATTCACGCGAGGCCGGCAAGGGCTTTCTGTTTGTCGCGCTTGCCGGGAGTCACGCCGACGGACGTGATTTCGCCGCCGCCGCCATCAAGGCCGGCGCCGCCGCCATCCTGACCGATGAACGGCCGTTTGGCGCCGCACTGGAAGCCGTCGCCGACAGCGGCGTGCCGGTCCTGACCTGCGAAGCGCCGCGCCGCGAGCTGGCGCTTGCCGCGGCCCGTTTCTGGCGTCGCCAGCCCGGCATGATTGCCGCTGTCACCGGCACCAATGGCAAGACATCAACCGTCGAGTTCATCCGCCAGATCTGGCGCCGTGCAACCTGGGATGCCGCCTCGATCGGCACGCTGGGCCTGCAGGGGCCGGATCCGCGCACGATGCAGGGGCGGATGCTGGGCCTGCCCCCGCTGACAACACCCGACGCGGTCAGCCTGCATGCCGCGCTGCAGCCGATCTGCGGCGCCGGAATTACGCATCTGGCGCTTGAGGCAAGCAGCCATGGGTTGGCGCAGCATCGCCTTGACGGCCTGAATATCCACATTGCCGGTTTCACCAACCTCAGCCGCGACCACCTCGACCACCATCCCGACATGGAAGCCTATTTTGCAGCGAAAGCGCGCCTGTTCACCGAGCTTCTGCTGCCCGGCGGTTGTGCGGTGATCAATATCGACGACACCTATGGCGCACGCCTTGCCGAGATGATGCGCAACATGAACCCGCAGGAGCGGGTCATCCTCACAGTCGGTAGCGACAGGAAGGCCGATTTCAGGATCACCGACGTCGCGGCGATGGATTTCGGGATTGATGTCACTGTCGAGCATGATGGCAAGAGCCTGTGCATCCCGATGGCACTTGCCGGCACGTTCCAGGCGGTGAACGCCGTGACAGCGGCGGTGATGGCGCATGCCAGCGGCCTGCCGATTCATGACTCGCTGTGGGCGCTTCCCTATGTCACTGGCGCCGAAGGCCGCATGCAGCTTGTTTCCGGCCACCCGGCCGGCGCGCGGGTGGTTGTTGATTATGCGCACACGCCTGACGCGCTGGAATCGGCGCTGCGCGCACTGCGCCCTGAAACACGCGGCCGGCTTGCCGTTGTCTTTGGCGCTGGCGGTGACCGCGACGCCGGCAAACGTCCGATGATGGGCAGCACCGCACAGGCGAATGCCGACCTTGTCTATGTCACCGATGACAATCCACGTTCCGAGGACGCCGCGACGATCCGCGCCGCCATCATCGAAACCTGCCCGAATGCCATCGAAATTGCCGACCGCGGCGAGGCCATCGCGGCCGCGATGCGCGAGATGAATGCCGATGATGTGCTGCTGATCGCCGGCAAGGGGCATGAAAATGTCCAGCTTGTCGGCAGCGAGACCCTTCCTTTCAGTGATTCCAGCGTGGCACGAAACGCCATCCGCAGGCTGACAGCCGATGGAGGCGACGGATGAACGCCGATTCGCCCGATATGAGGCCCGATATGAGGCCTGGCACCATCCCAAATATGATGATCGATGCCGATGAACTGACCCGCCGCGCCGATGGCCACTGGCTGACGCCGCCTGGCGGATTGTCCGTCACCGCGGTCGAAATCGACAGCCGGCTTTGCGCGCCTGGCACCCTGTTCGCCGCGCTCGCCGGCCAGCACGCTGATGGCCATGACTACCTTGCCGCCGCGGCCGCGAACGGCGCCGCAGCCGCGCTGGTGGCGCGCGACCCGGGCCCCATGCCCTGCCCCCTTTTGATGGTCGATGATGTCGAGGCCGCGCTGGCTCGGCTCGGGGCCTTTGGCCGGGCCGCGCATCGCATGGCCGGCGGTCATCTGGTGGCGATCACCGGCTCTGTCGGCAAGACCGGAAGCAAGGAAATGCTGGCGCATATGCTGCGCCGGCTTGGCGGATGCCATGCCAACCGCGCCAGCTTCAACAATCATCTTGGCGTGCCGCTGACATTGGCGACACTTCCCGCCACACCACTTCCCGCGATTCAGGAAATCGGCATGAACGCGGCGGGGGAAATCAGCACACTCAGCACCCTTGCGCAGCCCGATATCGCGGTTATCACCCGCATTGCCGACAGCCATGCCGGATTCTTCGACAGCCTTGATGATATCGCCGCCGCAAAGGCCGAAATCTTTGATGGGCTGACAGCCGGCGGCACCGCCATCCTGAATGCCGACGATCCCTATTTCACCTTTCTGGGTGAGCGCGCGCGCCACGCCGGCGCCGGACGGATCATCGGCTTTGGCACCGACAGCAACGCCGATGCCCGGCTGCTGGATGTCGTGGCGGACAGCGCCGGCACGCATATCCGGGCGGACATTCTGGGGGTGCGGATGGACGTGCGGATGGGAACACGCGGCCAGCATTGGGCGCGCAACGCCATGGGCATGCTGGCATCGGTGGCGGCGCTTGACCTCGACATTGCGGAGGCTGCAGAAAAACTGAATTATTTCAGTGAACTACCCGGTCGGGGTGCCGTCACCGAGGGCGTTTTCAATGGTGCAACCATGACGCTGGTCGATGACAGCTACAACGCCGGGCCAGCCTCGATGAACGCCGCCTTCGCGACCATCGCCGAGAGGCCGCCGCAGATTATGGTGCTCTCGGACATGCTGGAGCTTGGTGATGCCGGCGCGGTGGCGCATGCCGCCCTCGCCCCGGCGATTGCCGCATTGCACCCACGGGTGCTGATCACCATCGGCCCGATGATGGCTGAAATGGCATCATCGCTTCCCGCCAGCATCACCCGCCATGCCGTTGACGCGCCTGATGCGGCCATTGACGCGTTACGCGCCATGCTTCGCGACGGCGACCTTGTGTTCATCAAGGGATCGAACGGATCGGGTGCCTGCCGGGTCGCGGCGGAGATCCTCGACGGGTTCTCCACGCCAGGTGGCGCCAAGGGAGGTGCATCACATGCTGCCTGACCTTCTTGTGCCGCTGGCCGACCAGTATCAGTTCTTCAATTTGTTTCGCTACATCACCTTCCGGACCGGCGGTGCCACCATCACCGCGCTGGTGCTCAGCCTGTTGCTCGGTCCGGCACTGATCCGCTGGCTGAAAACACACCAGGCCGAGGGTCAGCCGATCCGGTCCGACGGGCCGGAATCGCATCTTGTGACAAAGATCGGCACGCCGACGATGGGCGGCTTGCTGATCCTCGGTGCCTTCGCCCTGTCGACCTTGCTGTGGATGCCGCTTTCAAACCCCTATCTGTGGCCGGTGCTGCTGGTCGCGCTGAGCTTCGGCGCCGTCGGCTCGGTCGATGACTGGATGAAATTGCGCCGCCGGTCGCATCACGGCATGTCGGGGCGGATGAAGCTGGTCCTGCAGCTTGGCGTCGCCTTTATCGCGACGCTGGTGCTGATCGAGCTGTCACCGGCGCAGCTTCGCTACGGTGTCGCGGTCCCGTTTCTGAAAGACACGCTGATTTCGCTGGGGCTTTTCTATGTGCCCTTCGCGATGGTGGTGATCGTCGGCGCGTCGAACGCGGTCAATCTGACCGACGGGCTGGACGGGCTGGCCATCGTGCCGGTGATGATTGTCGCCGCCTGTTTCGGCCTGATCGCCTATCTCGCCGGCAACGTCAATTTCGCCACCTATCTGCAGATCAACTATGTTCCCGGCACCGGCGATCTGGCGGTGATGTGCGGTGCCCTGCTTGGCGCCGGGCTCGGCTTTCTGTGGTTCAACGCTCCGCCGGCACGCGTCTTCATGGGCGACACCGGATCGCTGGCGCTTGGCGGCGCGCTTGGCGCGATGTCGGTGGCGACACGGCATGAGCTGGTGCTTGCCATCACCGGCGGCCTGTTCGTCGTCGAAACCCTTTCGGTCATCCTGCAGGTCGCCTCCTTCAAGCTCACCGGCAAGCGGATCTTTCTGATGGCACCGCTGCACCATCATTTCGAACGCAAGGGCTGGGCTGAATCAACCATCGTCATCCGCTTCTGGATCATCGCCGTCGTGCTGGCACTTGCCGGCCTGTCATCACTGAAGCTTCGCTAGGGGTCCGTCTTCATGCTCGTTCCACGTTCCATGTCAGGCAGAAAGGTCGGGATCCTTGGTCTCGGCCTGTCCGGCATGGCGGCCACGCACGCGCTTGACGCGGCCGGCGCGCATTGCTGGCTGCATGATGACAGCCGGGCCGCGCCGGATCATCTGCCGGCGTGGGCGCAAACGGCACATTGGCAGGACTGGCCCTGGGACGGGCTGGATGCCATGGTGATCAGCCCCGGCATTCCACATGATCACCCGGCGCCGCATCCGGCGGCGGCGCGCGCGCGCAACGCCGGCGTCGAGATCATCAGCGAGGTCGAGCTGGCAATGCGGGCGGCGCCGCGGGCGCGGCTTGTCGCCATCACCGGCACGAACGGCAAATCCACCACCACCGCGCTGATCGGGCATTGTCTGCGACATGCCGGCGTCGCTGCCAGTGTTGGCGGCAATATCGGCGATGCCGCCTGCAATCTTGACGATCCGGGACCGGATGGGGTGATCGTTCTGGAACTGTCCTCCTACCAGCTCGAGACAACGCCGTCGCTGCATGCCGACGTGGCGCTTCTTCTCAATATCACGCCAGACCATCTGGACCGGCATGGCGGCATGGACGGTTATGTCGCCGCCAAGGCGCGTATCCTGAGCGCGCTGTTGCCGGACGGTCTGGCGGTATTCGGCGAGGATCACGGGCCGGTTGGCCGCCTTGCCACGGAGTTTGTGGCGGCGGGCGGCAGCGGGATGACCGTTGGCGCGGATGACCTTCCTGCCAACGCAAGGCTGTCACCGGCCCTTGCCGGACCTCATAACGCCGTCAACGCCGCGGCCGCCGCGGCCTGCCTTCGGCATCTGGGGGTGAGCGAGGACGACTTTGCGGCAGGTTTGGCCGATTTCGACGGCCTGCCACACCGGATGCAGCATGTTGCGCAGCATGAAGCTGTCACCTTCATCAATGATTCAAAGGCAACCAACGGTGTTGCCGCCGCCTGCGCGCTTGCCGCCTTTGACAGCATCTACTGGATTGCCGGCGGCGAGGCAAAGGCCGACGGTCTCGGGCCGGCGGCGGCCGCCACACAGAATGTCGAACGTGCCTATCTGATTGGCAGCGCCGCCGCCGATTTCGCCGCCGAACTGACCGGGCTGGTGCCGGTCAGGCTGTCCGGCGACCTTGAAAGCGCGACACATGCAGCCTTTGCCGATGCCAGCGCCGCCACGGGCGTGGCCGGCGCGGCGACGGTCCTGTTGTCACCCGCCGCCGCCTCATTCGACCAGTTCGAGAATTTTGTCGCCCGCGGTGATGCCTTCAGCGCCATCGCAAGACAGATCGCCACCACCGAAACAACCGCCGGAGGTGCGCATGCTTGACCGCACCGATCGCTCTCTCGTCGGGGTCTGGTGGTGGACCGTGGATCGCTGGCTGCTGGCCAGCGCGCTGCTGCTGATGGTTGTCGGCACGCTTCTTGTGATGGCCGCCGGGCCGGCGGTGGCGACGCTGATCAATCTGCCATCGCAGCATTTCGGCATGCGTCAGGGAATCTTCCTGATCCCGGCTGTCGGCATCATGATCGCCGCCTCGCTGCTGGAGCCACGTCCAATCCGGATTCTGGCGTTGTTCGGCCTTGCCGGGATCATCGGCCTGATGGCACTCGCCGTGGTCGCGGGAAGCGAGATCAAGGGTGCCACGCGCTGGATCAACATTGCCGGGTTCAACCTCCAGCCCTCGGAATTCGCAAAACCGCTCTTCGCCGTGGTCTCGGCCTGGCTGCTGACATTGTGGCGCGAGGGGCAGGACTTTCCGGGCTGGATCTATTCCTCGCTGCTGATGGCGCTGATTGTCGGCATCCTTGTGCTGCAGCCCGATATCGGCATGACGCTGATGATCGTCCTCACCTGGGGATTCCAGATGTTCCTTGCCGGCATGCCGATGCTGCTGGTCGTCTTCATCGTGGCCCTGGCACCGCTTGGCCTGTTCATCGCCTATCTGACGCTTGATCACGTAAAGCTGCGGATCGAAAAATTCATTGAAGGCGGTGCCTGGCAGGTTGAACAGGCCAAACATTCCTTCGCGAATGGCGGACTGTTCGGTGTCGGTCCCGGCGACGGCACGGTAAAGCTGCACCTGCCCGATGCGCATTCCGACTTCATTTTCGCCGTCGCGGCCGAGGAATTCGGCGCCCTTGCCTGTCTGACCCTCGTCGCTCTCTACGCCTTCATCGTGCTTCGCGGTTTCGCCAGAGCGCTGTCGGATGAGGGGCTGTTCTGCCTGATAGCCAGCGCCAGCCTCGTCCTGCAGTTCGGTGTCCAGGCGGCGATCCACATGGCCTCTTCGGCCGATCTCATCCCGACCAAGGGCATGACATTGCCGTTGATCAGCTATGGCGGCTCATCGCTTGTTGCCAGCGGGTTGACCATGGGGCTGATCCTGGCGCTGACCCGCCGACGCACCCCCCATGCCCTGCCCGGGCGACGCCAGCCGCAGGAGAATTCGCAATGAGCGCGCCGCGTAAACCGCTGATCGCGCTGGCGGCAGGCGGCACCGGAGGGCATGTGTTCCCGGCGCTTGCCGTGGCCGAGGCGCTTCGCGGCGCCGGCGTCGAAACACTGGTGATGACCGACCGCCGCGGCGCGCGCCTCCTTCCTGCCGATGGCCGCGTCGTGCTGCCGGCCGCATCACCCTTCCAGCGCGGCGTGATCACCCGCCTGCTGGCAATGGCAAGGCTTGGCGGCGGCGCCGTTCTGGCGCTGCTGTTGATGCTGAAACGCCGGCCGGCGGCGATGGTCGGCTTTGGTGGCTACCCTTCCTTTGCGCCGTTGCTTGTCGCGCGCCTGCTTGGTGTGCCCTCGCTTCTGCATGAACAGAATGCTTTCCTCGGGCGGGCCAATCATCTGCTGGCGCGCTGGACCGGCCATCTGGCGCTGAGCTGGGACGGCACACGCAATCTGCCGGTCCATGTCAAAAGCTTTATATCCGGCATGCCGGTGCGGGCAGCCTTCTTCGCGATTGACCCGCGTCAGGCCAGCGCCGCGGGACCGTTGTCCGTGACAATCATCGGCGGGTCGCTTGGCGCGGCTGTCTTCGCCGATCTGGTGCCGGCGGCCATCGCCGCCCTGCCGGCCGAACTTCGCGCGCGCCTCAGCGTCGTGCAGCAATGCCGCGCCGAACAGCTCGATGCGTTGCGGCAGAGCTACGCCGAAATTGGCGTGGCAGCTGACATCGCGCCCTTCTTCACCGACATGCCGGCACGGCTTGCCGCCAGTGATCTGGTGATCGCCCGCGCCGGCGCCTCGACCGTTGCCGAACTTGCCGCAGCCGGGCGCCCTGCCCTGCTGGTGCCCTTTGCCGGCGCCATGGATGACCATCAGACGGCAAATGCCCGGCAGCTCGAAGCTGCCGGCGGCGGGCTTTGCCTTGCCGAGGCAGAGCTTGACGCTGCGCGTCTTGGCGTCGCCATTGCCGATATCCTTAACAACCCGGACAGGCGCGTCGAGATGGGCCGGGCGGCGCGCAAGCTTGCCGCGAGCGACGCTGCCGGCATCATCGCTGCACAGGCGCTGAAGCGGGCCGGGCTCACCGACAAGGCAGGGAGCGCGTGATGAGCGAACTTCCCCTTTCCATCGGCACCCTGCATTTCACCGGTATCGGCGGCATCGGCATGAGCGGCATCGCCGAAATCCTGTTCGAGATGGGCTATTCGGTGCAGGGAAGTGACAGCGCCGAGAACGCCAATGTCCGCCGTCTTCGTGAAAAGGGCATCAAGGTGATCTGCGGGCAGAAGGCCGAAAATGTCGATGACGCGTCGATCGTTGTCATCTCGACCGCGATCCGGCCCGACAACCCGGAGCTGGTCGCCGCGCGTGAACGCTTTCTCCCCGTTGTCCATCGCGCCGAGATGCTTGGCGAGTTGATGCGGCTTCGCTGGTCGGTGGCGGTCGCCGGCACGCATGGCAAGACAACGACCACCTCGCTGGTGGCAACACTCCTCGACAGCGCCGGAGTCGACCCGACAGTGATCAATGGCGGCATCATCACCGGCTGGGGCAGCAACGCGAAGCTTGGCCACGGCCAGTGGATGGTTGTCGAGGCCGATGAAAGCGACGGCTCCTTCTCGAAACTGAACCCGACGGTCGCGGTCGTGACCAATATCGACCCCGAACATCTGGACCATCACGGCACCTATGAGGCGCTGGAACAGGCCTTCCTGAATTTTGTCGCCTCGATCCCCTTCTACGGGTTTGCGACGCTGTGCATCGATCATCCGGCAGTACAGCGGATGATGGCCGGCATCAAGGACCGGCGGGTGATCACTTACGGCATGGCGGCAAACGCCGATGTGCGGGCGGTCAATCTGCGCCATGACGGGCCGATGATGGTGTTCGATGTCATCCTGTCCGAGCGTACGGCCGGTGGCTATGAAATGATGCCGGAAGTGCGCTTCCCGATGCTGGGCGAACATAATGTCCAGAACTGCCTTGCCGCGCTGGCGGTGGCTTTGGAGATGGGTGTCACCCCGGGCCGGATCACCGCCGCGCTGGAGGTGTTCGGCGGTGTCGGACGGCGGTTCGAGACCAAGGGCGTCAGCGGCGGTGTCACAATCATCGATGATTACGGCCATCACCCGGTCGAAATCCGCGCCGCGCTTCGCGCCGGGCGGATGCTGTGCGGCACCAACAAGCTCGTCGCCGTTGTCCAGCCGCATCGCTACAGCCGGCTTGCCGATTTGTTCGAGGATTTCTGCGGCTGTTTCAACGATGCCGACGAAGTGCTGGTGGCTGATGTCTATGCCGCCGGCGAGACCCCGATCGACGGCATCGGGCGCGACGCTCTGGTGACCGGTCTTCGCGACCATGGCCATCGTGGGCCGGCCGTGCTGGGCGGGGCGGACATGCTGGCCGAGGAAATCCTCGCCCGCACGAAGGATGGCGATCTGGTGATGTGCCTTGGTGCCGGCGATATCACCGGCTGGGCGGCGCGGCTGCCTGCCGAAATGGACAAGCTGCGGGGGGCTGGCGCATGACGGGCAGCCTCATCGATCGCCTGCCGCCGGTCCGCGGCGACTATGCCAGCGCCGTGCCGATGGCCAGACATACCTGGTTCGGCGTCGGCGGGCCGGCCGAAATCATCTTCAGCCCGGCGGATCATGACGACCTCGGCGACTTCCTGGCTGGTTGCCCGGCCGATATTCCGGTGCTGACTGTTGGCGCCGGGTCCAACCTGCTGGTCCGTGATGGTGGCATCGAGGGTGTCGTCATCCGCACACCGGCGCATATGACCGGCGTCACGCATGATGGCGATGTGGTCACCGCCGGCGCCGGGGCGCTGGACGCCAATGTCGCCCGCCATGCCGCGCGCGCCGGGCTTGCCGGACTGGAATTCCTGATCGGCATCCCCGGCACTGTCGGTGGCGGGCTGCGGATGAATGCCGGCGCCTATGGCGGCGAGTTCCGTGACGTGATCATCCGCGCACATGGCTTTGACCGGTCCGGCCGTGTCTTCAGCGCGACACCCGATGAAATGGGCATGGCGTACCGCCACAGCGACGCACCGGCCGACTGGATCTTCACCCATGCCGAGTTTCGCGCCACCACGGGCGATCCCGCCGCCATCAAGGCGCGGATGAAGGAGATCGTCGCCAGCCGCGGCGATGCGCAGCCGCGCGGTGTTCGCACTGGCGGCAGCACCTTTGCCAACCCGCCGGGCGGTAAAGCCTGGCAGGAAATCGACGCCGCCGGCTGCCGTGGTCTGAAAATCGGCGATGCGCTGGTATCGGAAAAACACTGCAATTTCCTGATCAACCGCGGCGCCGCTTCGGCGCATGACATTGAAAGCCTCGGCGAGACGGTGCGCCTGCGCGTTGCCGAAGGTGGCGGGCCGTCCCTGCGTTGGGAAATTCGACGCGTCGGACAGCTTGCCGACGGGCAGGCCATCCCGGGTGACAATCACAGGAGGGCCGAGGCATGACCGGAGAGCGCGTCGCGGTTCTGATGGGCGGATGGACCTCCGAAGCGCGGGTGAGCCGGGTGTCGGCAAGCTTTTGCGGTCAGGCCGCGCGCAACGCCGGCTGGGACGCCGTCGAGGTCGAGGTCGACCGCAACATCGCCCACACACTTGCCGACATGCGGCCGGCGCGCGCCTTCAACGCGCTACACGGGCAGGTTGGCGAGGATGGCAATATTCAGGGGCTGCTCAACATCATGAATATTCCCTACACCCATAGCGGGTTGCTGGCATCGGCGATCGCGATGGACAAGATTCGCGCCAAACGCATGCTTGCCGAGGCCGGAATCGCGGTGCCGGCGGATCTGGCGCTGGTCGAGGACAGCCATGTCTATCCGGCCGACTATACCGGCGCCCATGTCATCAAGCCACGCAATGACGGGTCAAGCCTCGGCGTGGTCATTGTCGAATCCGGCAACACCAATCCGCCGGCGCGCAGCCAGTGGGATGTCGACGCCACGCTGATCGCCGAGCCCTTCATCCCGGGGCGCGAACTGACAGTGTCGGTTCTCGACGGCACCGCCCTGTGCGTCACCGAAATCAAGCCCAATCTCGGCTTTTACGACTTTGACGCGAAATACGCAGCTGGCGGGTCGGAACATGTGCTGCCGGCCGACATTCCCAAACCGGTGACGTTGCTGGCCTGCGACTGGGCCGAGCGCGCCTATCGCCATCTTGGCTGCCGCGGTGTGATCCGGGCGGATTATCGCTGGGATGAGGGCCGCGACCAGCTCTACATGCTGGAAATCAATACCGTGCCGGGGATGACAGCCACATCGCTGGTGCCCGAACAGGCGCGATTTGTCGGCATGTCGGGCGAAGAACTGGTCAATCACCTGCTGGAGACGGCGCAATGCGACGATTGATTCCGTTTCTGAAATCATCCGAACAGGCGCCGCGTGAGGCGAGCGAGGGCGGTGTTGTGCGGCGGCGCACACGGCCCGGTCTGAAAGCCATCCTGCGTGGCAGCCTTGGCATCGGAATCTGCGCGATGATAGCCGTCGGCTATGTCGAGCGCGAGCGCATTCTTGACGACATCATCACCGCAAGCGCGGACTCGGGCCTGCGACTGGAAACAATCGAGGTGAAGGGCCGCGCGCACACGCCGAAATCGGTCATCCTCGCCGCCAGCGAGCTGACGCTTGGCGAGCCGATGCTGACAATCTCGCTGCCGGCGCTGCATGAACGCCTCTCGACCATCGGATGGATCGACGAGGTCGCTGTCGAGCGTCGCATGCCATCGACCATCCGGATCATCCTGACCGAGCGCGTTCCGATGGCACTGCTTCAGACCGAGGCCGGGCATCGGGTGATCGACCGGACAGGCACCGTCATTTCGGGCGCTGACCCGTCGACCTTCGGTCATCTGACCGTTGTCGCCGGCACCAGCGCGGCGCCAAATGCCGGCCCTATCCTGAACATCCTGCAGACCGAGCCAGAATTGTTCGCCGATGTCTGGGCGGTGACCTACCAGTCGGAGCGCCGCTGGGACGTGCATCTTCGCAACGGCATTCGGGTCAGGCTTCCCGAGACCGACCCACGCACCGCCTGGTCGAAGCTCGCCATCATCGACCACAGCAAGCAGATCACCAACCGTGACCTGGCGGTGATCGACATGCGGGTTCCCGACCAGATGATTGTCGAACCCAACATCCCGGTCCGTGGACAGGGGAGAAACACATGAGCAGGAGGCAGCGATGAAACTGCGGCGTGGACGCAGCATAGGACGGCCCTTTGCCATTCTCGACATCGGCAGCACCAAGATCTGCTGCATGATCGGCGAGGTCGACCGTCAGGGCGAGCTGCGGCTTCTTGGCCAGGGAACGCACGCCTCGGCCGGCATGCGCGCCGGCGAGGTCACCGCGCTGGCGGATCTCAGCAACGCCATCGGCCAGGCAGTCCAGAGCGCCGAGCGCGCGGCGGACCTGTCCATCGCATCGGTGACTGTTGTTCTTCCCGGTGGCAGCCCGCGCTCGCAGGTTCGCACGCAGGACATGACATTGTCCGACAGTGCCGTCAGCCGCCGTGACATCCGCCGCCTTCTCGACCGGTGCGGGGCCCAGCCCCTCGACCCGGCCTTGCAGTTGATGCAGCTTCACCCGCTTCATTACAGTCTTGACGATGTGCGCGGCATCGCCGACCCGGCCGGCATGCGCGGCCGCCGCCTTGCCGTCGATTTCCTGAATGTGACGGCGCTGCGCACCAGCCTGACAAACATTCTAGAAGCGCTGGCGCTGAACCATCTGAGCGCCGAGAGGTTCATCCATGCCGGCTATGCGGCCGGACTTGCCTGTCTGTCCGGCGAGGATCGCGACCTTGGCAGCACGGTGATCGATGTCGGCGGCGGCACCTCTTCCATCGCCATTTTCATGGATGGCAGACTGATCTACGCGGACACCGTGCCGGTTGGTGGCCAGCATGTAACGACCGACATTGCCCGCATCCTGTCAACGCCGCTTGCCGAGGCGGAACGTCTGAAAGCCGTGCATGGCTCGATCACGCCTGTCGACACCATGGCGGCCGCCCCGTCACCGGTGCGCGAGGCGCTGCAGCTCGGCATGTCCGACAATATCACCCTCCCCGGACTTGGCGATGTAATCGAGGCCGGTGGCAAGACGATCGAGCGCCGGCTTCTCAGCGCCGTCATCAAGCCGCGGATCGAGGAAATCATCGAGCTGCTGATGGATCGCATGCGCGCTGTGCGGATGGATTATGCCGCCGGCAACCGTTTCGTGCTCACCGGTGGCACGAGCCAGCTCACCGGCATCGCGGATTTCAGCGCACAGCTTGTCGGCAGAAACGTGATCCTTGGCCAGCCGGCCGGGATCGGCAACCTCCCGGTCGAGGAGACCAGCCGGTCCAATGCCGCCGCCGTCGGCGCCCTCATTCATGTCAGCAGGCTGACCGAGGATGACCCGGCGGAGCGGCAAACCAGAACCCTGCCCCATGGGCCGATCGAAAGGCTCGGCGCATGGTTCCGGGACAATTTATGAGGAAGGAGCACACAACATGCGACCTTGTTTGATTTCCTTATCAGGAATTTCCCGTGGCGGGGCCGGTAATGCCCCGCATCCCAACGCTGCCATGCGAAATGCATTCAGGTTGCAGGCAGCTCCATGGTCACCAACCGCACAAGGGAGAGTCTCATGACCATCAATTTGTCCGTTCCCCAAACCATGCAGGAACTGCGACCGCGCATCACCGTTGTCGGTGTCGGCGGTGCTGGCGGCAATGCCGTCAACAACATGATCAACTCCGACCTTGATGGCGTCGACTTCCTTGTCGCCAACACCGACGGGCAGGCGCTTGCCCATTCGCTTGCCAGCCGGAAGATCCAGCTTGGCAGCGCGATCACCCAGGGTCTTGGCGCCGGATCGAAACCGGATGTCGGACGCGCCGCCGCCGAGGAGAGCATCGAAGCGGTGATGAGCGAGCTTGCCGACTGCAACATGGTCTTCATCACCGCCGGCATGGGTGGGGGCACCGGCGCCGGTGCAGCGCCGGTCATCGCTAGGGCCGCGCGTGAGCGCGGCATCCGGACCGTTGGCGTCGTCACCAAGCCATTTGATTTCGAAGG
>Ga0181581_10001538_pt1 | contig 17969 bp, 15 predicted proteins | sample 071ome_22_FD_132433 | JGI IMG/M metagenome (GOLD analysis project Ga0181581, IMG submission 132433) | Coastal salt marsh microbial communities from the Groves Creek Marsh, Skidaway Island, Georgia - 071404AT metaG (megahit assembly) | ecosystem: Environmental > Aquatic > Marine > Intertidal... | reverse complement strand
GGAGATTACCCGAAATTTTCGGCATTTTCCTCGTTTTCGGCGGCGTTTGCCCGGCTATTTGGATAGCCTGCAAGATGTCGGTCGATCACCACCTGTTGGCGCACCGTATCCAGTTTGCCGCGCAGTCTGGCGATCATGCCGCTGTCGGGGCTGTCCTGCTGGATGAGTTCCTCGACAAGCGCGGCGATATTCTCGATCTCGAGACCCAGCATGTTGCTCTGTTTGTTACTGTCAATCAGGCGGAACTGGATCTTCCGGACCAGCGCGGCTGCTACCTTGTCGCGCTTGGAGAGATCGGCGAAATACTGGCGTGGAATGCGGGTCGCCTTGGCGCCCACGGTGGAGGCGATTGCGGTGACCGTGCGTTCGGTATCGAGCAGCAGCGACGTCTCGCCAAGAATTTCGTTCGCTCCGATCCTGTTCAGTCGCAAGCCTTCGGCCGTGAACAGTTCAACCGAGCCTTCCATGATCAGATAGGCCTCATGTGATGGGTCGCCGGCGCGGTAGATCACCTCGCCGGAGTCCCAGAGGACGAATTTGTCACGCTCAAGCACAGCTTTGCATACCTGTCAGATTCCGGTGACCGCACATTAGGCCATCCGGTTGAACTTGTCTTCTTCCCTTCGGCTGACCTTTGTGATGGCATGGCTTCTTCAGTTAAACAAGATATTTGCACCGGACAGCATGACGGCGTATAACCCACCTCGTCGGAGCGTAGCGCAGCCTGGTAGCGCACTTTACTGGGGGTGAAGGGGTCGTGGGTTCGAATCCCGCCGCTCCGACCATTTTTCCCCCGCGTTGACACAGGACCATTTTCCTTGCCGGCCCGGTAATGCGGGCAGCAAGGTGCTGTGCGCCTTGTCCGGTTCTGCTAGACTGTTGCCCATAGGCACATGCTTGGAAGGGCATGTTTGGAATGAACATGCGAAAGGTGAACTGGGGCGAAATGAAGCGGCGGAGATTTTGGAGACCGGCATGAAACAGCTCATACCCGCATTTCTGGCTGTATTTGTCGGGGGGTCGGTGGCAGCGGACACAACCAACAGGGCACTGCAGGTGTCGCCTGTGCCGGGCCTGTTCGTGGGCGGAGTTGGCCTGCTGTGCCTGGCTGATGACCCGGCCATCGAATCAAGGCAATATTTCCTGCTCACCAAAAGCCGTGAAATCTTCGGATGGGCGCGCTTTGACAAGGATGATGACATCCATTACATGACCTTCGACGTCAGCAAGTCGCCTGATCTTTATCGGGTGGCGAATGACGCGGTGGAGATTGCCGTGAACCGCAAGAGCCTGCGCCTGACCATGGATCGCATGCCGGCAAAGACAGCTTACAACTGCGAGGCCACAAGCATTACCGACCTTCACAATGCCGCCAAGGTGGAGTTGCGCAAGCTTCTGAAAGGTAACAAGATTTAGGTGATCTTGGATGGATCAGCCTGGCTTTCGCGAGAGCATTCTTCAGGAAATTGACGAGCTGCGCGCCCTCAGCGACCGCAGCAAGGACAGCCGGGCGCCGGTTGAACTTGACCAGCAATCGGTCGGTCGCCTGTCGAGAATGGATGCGATGCAGCAGCAATCGATGGATCTGGCGCGCGAGGAACGGCGGCGGCAGAGGCTGGCGGTGCTGGGCGCGGCGCTGCGCAGGCTGGATGAGGATGAATACGGATATTGCCTTGCATGCGGCGAGGATATCCTGCCGGAAAGGCTGGAGATCGATCCGGCCGTGACATTGTGCGTTTCCTGTCAGGACAGGCGCTAGCGGTGTTTTCGTGCTTTGTTTGCCGCCAGCACTCCAAAAACCCGGTGGCAATGACCAGATAAGCTGAAACTGGAGCCTGACAGCTTCAAAAGCAGGAGCCAGCTTCAAAAGCAGGAGAATGTAGCATGAGCCTCACTGTCTATCTTTCGGGTGAAATCCACACTGACTGGCGTGACCGGATCATCGACGGCGCCGCCGGCCTCGACGTCACCTTTTCCGGGCCGGTCACCGACCATGAGGCAAGCGATGATTGCGGTGTCCGCATTCTTGGCGCCGAGCCTGACAAATTCTGGCATGACAACAAGGGTGCGAACATCAACGCCATCCGCACGCGCAACGGCATCGCCGCCGCCGATGTCGTCGTGGTGCGCTTTGGCGAGAAATACCGTCAGTGGAACGCTGCTTTCGATGCCGGCTATGCGGCAGCGCTTGGCAAGTCTCTGATCATCATGCACGGGCCGGATCACCAGCATGCGCTGAAGGAGGTCGACGCAGCGGCGCTTGCCGTCACTGAAACGCCCGAGCAGATCGTGCAGATCCTGCGCTATGTTCTGGAAGGCACGCTTGCCTGATAGCAGGTGACAGGCGTCAATCCGAAATCCCGTCATCCTCGCCGGTGCCGGTGCCAGAGTTGACAAATTCCAGCCGCCGCATCGCGACATGGGCGATACGCCGCGTCAGGTAGCCCCGCCGCTGCGCCGCCAGCCGTGATTCCGGCGCGTCGCGTACCTCGAGACAATCGAACCCGTCGGTGATGATGATGCCGCACTGCTCGGCATCGGGAAGAATGTCACGGGGAAAATCATCCGCGACGGCGAAATAGAACCGGTCGGCCCATTCCGGATATTCATGCCATTTCCGGTCACTGAGGAAATCCTGCCGCGAGGATTTGACCTCGACAATGGTGATCCGGCCGCCGTCGCCGATGGCGATGATGTCGACCCGCCGGCCGGTGCGCAGGGTGAATTCGCGAAGGCAGGCGTCGCCGCGCTCGACAAACATGCGGGCGATGGCGTCGGTGATCCGCCGGGTGGTGAGGGCGTCGCTGTCCTGCATGATCCGGTCGTCCGCCGGGTCACGCGCTTTTACGGCGCGCCGCCGCAATCAGGTCGATCGTATAGGGGTGGTCGGGGGTCTGCATGATCCTGTCTGTCGGTCCGCGCTCAACGACCTGTCCATCCTTCATGACGATCATTTCGTCGCTGATCGATCCGATGAGAGCGATGTCGTGGCTGATGAAGAGATAGCCAAGCTCGAAACGTGTTTGCAACCTGTCCAGAAGTGCGATCAGCGATTTCTGCACGGTCATGTCGAGGGCCGAGGTCGGCTCGTCGAACAGAATGATCCGAGGTTTCAGAATCAACGCCCTGGCGATCGCGATGCGCTGCCTCTGACCGCCGGAAAACTCATGCGGGTAATTGCCTGCCACTGCCGGGTCCAGCCCGACCTCCTGCAGCATTTCGGCCACCGCCGCCGCGCGCTCCGCCGCCGTGCCGATGTCATGCGCGACAAGACCCTCGGCGATGATGTCGCCAACCGACATACGTGGTGACAGCGACCCGAACGGATCCTGAAAGACGATCTGCACCTGTCGGCGAAAGGCTTTCAGACCCCGGCTGTCCTGCTGGCTGATCTCGCTGTTGTCAAAGGTGATCCGCCCCTGACAGGAGACAAGCTGGGTGATGGCGCGGGCCAACGTCGATTTGCCGGACCCGCTTTCCCCGACAATTCCTACGGTACGTCCGGTGCCAATCTCGAGATCGATCCCGTCGACAGCCTTGATCCAGTGCCTGGTGCGGCGCAACAGTCCGCCACGGACCGGGAAATGCACCTTGATATCCCGCGCCACCAGCAGGTCGGCCGTATCGCCTTTCTGTGGTGTGCGGATTCCCTTTGGCTGCGCGGCGATCAGGTCCTTGGTGTAGGCCTCGCGCGGGGCGGTGAAGATATCCCCTGCGGCACCAGCCTCGACCAGTTCGCCCTGCCGCATGACAAGGACCCGGTCGGCGATCTGCCTGACCACGCCGAGATCATGCGTGATGAACAGCATCGACAGCCCGCTGTCGCGTTTCAGGTCGGCCAGAAGGTCAAGGATCTGCGCCTCGATGGTGACGTCCAGAGCCGTCGTCGGTTCATCGGCGATCAGCAGGTCCGGATTGTTCGCCAGCGCCATGGCGATCATTACCCGCTGACGCTGGCCACCCGATAGTTCATGCGGGAAGGATGTCAGACGCCCCTGCGGGTCCGGAATGCCGACCCGCGTCAGAAGCTCGATGGTGCGTTCGCGCAGCTGTGCCGGCAACAGCCGCTGATGCAGACGCAGGCTCTCGCCGATCTGCCGCTCGATGGTGTGAAGCGGGTTGAGCGATGTCATCGGCTCCTGGAACACCATGCCGACCTGGTTGCCGCGAAGCTGCTGCATAAGCGTCTCGTCACGCGGATTGACAGGCGTGCCCTTCCAGGCGATCTCGCCGTTCTGCACCGCGTTATCAGGCAACAGGCCGAGGCTTGCCAGTGCCGACACCGATTTGCCCGACCCGCTTTCCCCGACAAGCGCGACTGTCTCGCCGGGCATGACATCGAGCGACAGCGACCTGACCGCCGGCGTTACGACACCGTCTCGTCGGAACCCGATCTGCAGATCGCGCAGGGACAGCAGCGGCGTTCTCATGAGAATGTCTTTCGCGGGTCGAAGGCGTCGCGAACCCCCTCGAATATGAACACAAGCAGCGCCAGCAGGAAGGCGAAGACAAAGAAGGCTGTCAGGCCAAGCCAGGGCGCCTGGAGGTTCTGTTTTGCCTGCAGCGTCAACTCGCCAAGCGACGGGGCCGAGGAGGGCAGGCCGAAACCGAGAAAATCAAGTGCCGCAAGTGATCCGATGGCCCCGGTGACGATGAAGGGCAGCATCGTCAGCGTCGCCACCATGGCGTTCGGCAGGACATGCCTGAACATGATTGCCAGCGGCCGCACGCCAAGCGCCTTCGCGGCCTGGACATATTCAAAATTGCGCGCGCGCAGGAATTCGGCTCGCACAACCCCGACCAGCGCGGTCCAGCTGAACAGCGTCATCAGAAATACAAGAAGCCAGAAATCCATGCGCCAGATCGCCGAGACGATGATGATGATATAGAGCGACGGTGTCGCCCCCCAGATTTCGATCAGCCGCTGTGCCAGCAGATCGGTGCGCCCGCCGAGATAACCCTGAACGGCGCCGACAAGGATGCCGATGGCCGAGGCCATCACCGAGACAATGATGGCGAACAGCACCGACAGCCGGAAGCCATAGATGATCCGCGCCAGCACATCGCGCGCCGTATCGTCGGTGCCAAGCCAATGATCGCCATCCGGCGGCGAGGGTGCCGGTCCGTCAAGCGTCGCAATGGTCGAGTGATGATAGGGAATGAGCGGCCAGACAAGCCATCCGCGGGTGATGTCCCGGCCGTCAATACGCCCGTCCGCGGCATCCTCGACCAGAATCTCCGGCGTGTCCCAGCAGGAGTCCATCCCGCCGGTAATGATCAGACACTGCACCTCGATGTCGCCATATATGGCCTCTGTTCGCAGATCGCCGCCAAAACTCTGTTCGGAATAGAACTGGAAGACCGGCATGTAGAACCCGTCGCGATATTTCACCAGGATCGGCCGGTCATTGGCGAGGAGTTCGGCGAACAGCGAGACGATGAAACAGACGCTGAAAACAATCAGCGAGATATAGGCGCGGCGGTTGCGCCGGAAATTCTGCCACCTGCGGCGGTTCAGGCCCACTTGGGTCATGACAGCCTCGATTCAAAGTCGATCCGCGGGTCGATCCAGACATACATCAGGTCTGAGATCAGGCCGATGACCAGGCCGATCAGGCTGAAAATGAACAGCGTGCCGAAAACAACCGGATAGTCGCGGGCGACCGCCGCCTCGAACCCCATCCTGCCAAGCCCGTCAAGCGAGAAGATCGTCTCGATGATCAGCGAGCTGCCGAAGAACACCGAGACAAAAACCGCCGGAAAGCCGGCAATGACGATCAGCATGGCGTTGCGGAACACATGTCCGTAGAGGACACGGCTCTCGGTCAGGCCCTTGGCGCGCGCGGTCAGCACATATTGCTTGCGTATTTCATCGAGGAAGGAATTTTTCGTCAGCAAGGTCAGTGTCGCAAAGGCGGAGATTGTCGAGGCCAGCACCGGCAGCGCGATATGCCAGAAATAATCGAGGATCTGGCGCCAGGCCGGCATGTCGGCAAAATCGGGCGAGACCAGGCCGCGCAACGGGAAGATCTTCACATAGGAGCCGCCGGCGAACAGCACCAGCAGCAGGATGGCGAACAGGAACCCGGGGATGGCGTAGCCGACGATGATCAGGCTGGAGGTCCAGCTGTCAAAGCTGCTGCCGTCGCGGACCGCCTTGCGGATACCAAGCGGGATCGAGATCAGATAGGCAAGAAGCGTTGTCCAAAGCCCTAGCGAGATCGAGACCGGCATTTTCTCGATAATCAGGTCGGTGACACTGATCGAGCGGAAATAGCTCTCGCCAAAATCAAACCGCATATAGTCCCACAACATGGACAGGAAGCGCTCCAGCGGCGGTTTGTCAAAGCCGAACTGGCGCTCGAGATCGGCCACGAAATCCTCCGGCAGACCCTGCGCGCCGAGATAGTCGCCGCGCTCGCTGGCCTGCCTGATTTCACCGCCACCGCCGGCGATACCGGCAAAAACGTCGGTGTCCTGCTCCAGTTGCGAGAGGATCTGTTCGACCGGGCCGCCCGGCACAAACTGGACCAGAACGAAATTGATCAGCATGATGCCGAACAGCGTTGGCAGGATCAGGGCCAGTCTGCGCAGGATGTAGGCGCTCATAAGGGCAAGGCCTCCTTGACCGGCATCAGAAGGCGCCGGCGGCCTTCAGCCTGTCATGAGCCTGCTGGTCGAACCACCAGAAATCAAGCGTGCCAAGCGCATAGGGGGGCAGTGTGTCAGGATAACGATACATGTCGTAATAGGCGACGGTGTGAATGTTCCGGAACCATTGCGGCACCCAGAATTTTTCGGCGCGCAGAACCCGGTCAAGCGCCCTGATCGACTCATCAAGCGCGTCGCGGGTTTCGGCCGCCTTGACCGTCTCGATCAGCTTGTCCGCCGCCTCGCTGCCATAGCCGGCAAGGTTGAAGATCGAGAATTCAGCACTTTGCGAGCCGAAATATTGTTCAAGCTCGGCGCCCGGCGTCAGTGAGGTGCGGAAATTGCCGGTCACCATGTCGAAATCGAAATTCCGTTCACGCTCAGTCATCTGCGCGTTGTCGATGCGGGTATGGACGGCATCGACGCCAAGCGCGCGCAAATTCTCGACATAGGGATTGATCACCCGGTCAAAGGCCTGCGAGTCATTGAGGATTTCGACCTTCAGTGTTTCACCGGCATCATTGCGGCGCATGCCGTCATCACCGACCTGCCATCCCGCCCCGTCAAGCAGCGCCGAGGCGCGCCGCAGATTACGGCGGTCAAGCTGGCGCTCCGACGAGGTTGGCGCCATCACCGCCCCGCTGTCCAGAACGCCGTCGGGAAGCAAGCCGGCAATCGGGCGCAGCACAGCCAGTTCACCGTCGTCAGGCTGGCCGCTGGCTTTCAGGTAACTGTTTTCCCAGAAGGAATTGATGCGGGCATAGATGCCGTAGAAGAGTGTCTTGTTCGACCATTCGAAATTGAACATCATGCCAATGGCCTCGCGCACACGGATGTCCTGAAATTTCTCGCGCCGCAGATTGAAGATGAAGGACTGGCCGCTTGCCAGTGTGCCGTCCGGCGGTGTGTCCTTGACAGCCCACCCTTTCTCGATGGCCGGGAAGTCATAGCCGGTGGCCCAGATCTTGGAGGAGGCCTCGGTGCGATAGGTGTAGGTGCCGGCCTTGAAGCCTTCAAAGGCGCTGTTGTAATCGGCGAAATATTCGATCCTTATGCGGTCGAAATTGTGCCGCCCGCGATTGATCGGCAGATCCTTGCCCCAGTAATCGGGATTGCGACGATAGACAATCTGCTGGCCGACATCGAGCGAGTCCAGCACATAGGGGCCGGATCCAAGGCCGGGAGTGAGCGTCGAATCCTCGAAATCGGCACCGGTTGCCTCATACCAGGCTTTCGAGAAGATCGGCAATCCTCCTGCGGTCTGCGGCAGGTCGCGGGTCGGGATACCTGACTTGAAGGTGAATTTCACCCGGTGCGGGCCAAGCGCCTCGGCGCTCTCGATCTGTTTCTGGATCACTGCGCGGAAAGAGGGCAGGCCCTTGTCACGCAGCGTTTCATAGGAAAAGACAACGTCCGCCGCGGTCAGTGGCGAGCCGTCGGAAAACCGTGCCTCCGGTCGCATGTTGAAAATCACATGGCTTCGGTCGGCCGGGTATTCGAGGGATTCGGCGACAAGGCCATAAACGGCGTCGGCCTCATCGGCGGTGCCTTCGAGAAGGCTCTCGAAGAAGATCGAGGATAATTGCCCGGCCCGGCCCTTGGTCGTGTAGGGGTGCATCGAATCGAAGGACCCGAACCCCCAGACCGAGATCTCGCCACCCTTTGGGGCGTCAGGATTGACATAGTCAAGATGCGGAAAATCGGCAGTGTATCTGAGCTCGCCGAATGTCGAGATGCCATGCGAGATGATGGTCTCGGCATTGGCTGTGGCCATCGATCCGGCGACAAGCCCAACCATGGCGGCGGTACGCGCAAGCCTGCCCAACTCATCAAATGGTGACGTCATATCAACTCTCCCAGAAAGCGGCGCGGCGGATGGCGGGCGTGGTGCCCCGGTGGGGGCGTGTGCCTCACCACGTTATGATATAATCCACCGGCGCGCCATGTGTAGGGGCAATCGGTGGCAATCCGCCAATGGGAGCGTTTATCGTCCTCTTTCAGATACCATAGAAATGGACACGGGCATGATGGACACGGGCATGATGGACACGGGCATGATGAACACGGGATTGTGACATGCAGGGCGCCGGTGGCGGCGTATAGTTTCCGATGATGACCCGCAGGTTGCGATGTTTGGTCACAGCTCTGCAGGATGTTATCCCTTCCCACTGCCGGTTGGTTGGGGAATTCTGTCACCTGACATATATCTTGTCCGATAGCGCGCTGACCACTTTATCGACCGGTGTTCAAAGGAGACACCCAGAATGGAACTAGCTGACGAAATCACCATCCCGGCATCGCGCGCCAAGGTCTATGAGGCGTTGAACGACGTTGATATTCTGAAGGCCTGTATCCCGGGCTGCGAGGAGCTTGAGAAGGAATCCGACACTGAACTGGTGGCCAAGGTCACATTGAAGGTCGGGCCGGTAAAGGCCAGGTTCAGCGGCCGCGTGACACTTGATCCGGGCAGGGCTCCGGATGCCTTCAGCCTCGCTGGCGAAGGCGATGGTGGTGTTGCCGGTTTTGCAAAGGGCGGCGCTGATGTCGAGCTTGTGGAGGATGGTGACACGACAATCCTTCGCTATACCGCCAGGGCCGAGACGGGTGGCAAGATTGCCCAGCTTGGTGGTAGGCTGATCACCAGTACGGCGAAGAAGCTTTCGAAGATGTTCTTCGAAAAGTTAGAGAAGATAATGAGCGGTGAGGTCGAGCTTGAAAAGGCGTCCTGACTGCTGACAGACGGCGCCCGCTGTGTACTCGATAGAGACTGTCGACCATGTCGGCATTATCAGTGGGGGGAGGCGAAGCAGCGACAGCTGCTGCCACGGGTCCCGGCGGGCGCCACCCTGTCATGCCTGCGCCGCGGCGTCGGCGTGAGCGGACGGGGTGAATCGCCGGAGTCAACCGCCGGAGTCAACCGAATGGGTGCGTTATGATGAGTGAAGCTACAACCGAACTCACGAAATCGACAATCATTCCCTTTCTTGATGGTATCTTCACCCGTCGCGGTGCCGACGAATATCTTGGTGAACCGGTAACGATTGGCGAGCATATGTTGCAGGCAGCACATTTTGCGCAACGCGACGGTCATGAGGAACAGGTCATCGTGGCCGCGCTGCTGCATGATATCGGCCATTTCACCGGTGAGTTCATCGGCATGCCGCTGGCGTCGGGGACGGTATTCATGGATGACCAGACCGACCGCCAGCATGAAAATGCCGGTGCGGCGGTGCTGGCGCCATTCTTTCCCGATCTGGTGGTTGATTGCTGTCGTTACCACGTTGCCGCGAAACGGTATCTGTGCGCGCGGGAACCCGGCTATTTCGACACGCTGTCCGAGGCGTCGGTACATTCCCTGAACCTGCAGGGTGGACCGATGGATGTTGACGAGGCGGCCTCCTTTGAGGCGCATCCGCATTTCGAGGCGATCATCGCGGTGCGTCGATATGACGAGGCCGGCAAGGAAGTCGGGATGGTGGTGCCACCTTTCTCAAGCTACATGCCGATGCTTGAACGGATGGTCGCCGTTCACGCCTGATCCGTGGCGGGGTAGGGGATTTCGGTCCGCATCTCCGGCCGCGCCATCCAGTCCCAGTATGTTTCATGAAGGGCCGTGGCGACAGGCCCGGCCGCGCCATTGCCGAAAATCCGGTCATCGACGCGGGTGAGTGCGATCACGCCGCCGCCCGAGCTTGAGATGAATATCTCGTCGGACTCCATGAATTCGGCAAGTGGAAGCGGCCTGATGTCTGTTGTCAGCCCCAGTTCGGCGGCCATTTCCAGGACCGTCAGGCGGCTGATTCCCTCCAGCATGCCATGCTCCGGGGTGATCAGCCTGTTGTCCCTGACAGCAAAGACGTTGAACCCCGGCCCCTCGGTCACCTGTCCGCTCTCGTCAAGAAGGATGACGGTCTCATAGCCCCGATCCTTGGCCTCGAACAGGCCGGCGGTGAAGTCACCCCAGTGATAGTTCTTTACCCGCGGATCGATGCTTGCCGTGGGAATGCGGGTCACATTTTTGGCTATCCAGGCGGTGCGGTTCTCGGGTGGCAGTTCCGGCCGCATGATGTGGATATAGGGAACGCACCAGGCATAGAAATGATTGCCGCAGTCGCGCGGATCGCGCGTGCCGGGAATCAGCGGCACCCCGCGCGAGGCGACCATCGCCACATAGGCGGCGCGCAGGCCAGAGGCGGTCACTATTGCCGTCAGTGCGGCGCGAATGTCAGCCGCCGACATCCCTGTATCCATTCGCAGGGATGCCATGGAACGACCAAACCGGTCGAGATAATCATCCAGCCTGAAAAAGCCGCCATCCCAGACCGGAACGACATCATAGGTGATGTCGCTGTGGATGAGCCCCCAGTCATTGACCGGCAGCCTTGCCTCCGACAGCGGCATGACCCTGCCATCCATCCAGGCTGCGCCGGTTCTCAGATCCGCGCCTTCAGCCATGGCCGGGCACCCTTGCAGCCTGTTCCGCGGGTGTCTGTGTGTGGTTGACGTGGCCCGCCTGCCGGTTGGCCTTGCGACCACCGAACCTTGGCGTCGAGGTTGGGTGGCGCGGTATCATTTGCCTATTTCTGGGGGTAGAGCGCATCGATCCTGTCCCCGTACAACTCGCGGACGACATGGCGCCGGACCTTCAGCGTTGCGGTCATCTGGCCATTCTCGGTGGTGAAGGGTTCATCGGCGATGATGTATCTGCGCACACGCTCGAGTTGTGACAGACGGCTGTTGGCGCGGTCGACCGCCTCGCCAATCATCGTGTAGAGCGCGTCGGGCGAAGAGGCGATGCTTCGCAGATCGTCTGACGGCACGATCACGGCGGACAGCCAGGGACGTTTGTCCCCGTCGACCATGACCTGTTCGATTTCTGGCTCGATCGTGAGCAGCGCCTCGACGCGGCCGGGAGCGATATTCTCGCCGCCGGAATTCACGATGATGTCCTTCTTGCGGCCGGTGATCGAGATATAGCCGTCGGCATCGATCTCGCCGATATCACCGGTATGCAGCCAGCCGTCACGGATTGCCGCCATGGTGGCCGCCTCGTCGCGCCAGTATCCCTTCATCAGCAGATTGCCACGCACAAGGATCTCGCCATCTTCGGCAATGCGCAGATCGACGCCGGCAACCACCGGTCCGACCGTCTCGATCTTGATTCGTCCCGGACGGTTGGCCGAGATCAGGGGCGATGCCTCGGTCTGGCCGTAGCCCTGCAGCAGATTGATCCCGAGCGCCATGAAGAAATGGCCGATTTCCGGATTGAGCGCGGCACCGCCAGAGATGAAATATTGCAACTGACCGCCAAGACGGGCCCGTACCTTGGTTCTGACAAGTCTGTCGACGATGAGGTTCAGGATGAATTCATGCGGTAACAGATGGCGCCCGGCAAGCCGTTTACCGCCAAGCCGCAGTGCCGCCATGAACAGCTTTTCCGACATTCCGCCCTTGGCCCGGACGCCGCGCATGATCCGGTCATGCAGCACCTCATAGAGGCGCGGCACAGCCGTCATCAGGGTGGGGGAGACCTCGATCAGATTGTTCGCAATCTGGTCGGTGCTTTCGCAATACCAGACCTCGGCCATGATCTGGAAGGGAAGATGCATCCCGGCCGTGTGTTCGTAGGAATGCGAGAGCGGCAGAAGCGACAGGAAGCGCTGGTTCTCGAGAACATTGCCCTCGGCGAGAAGTTCCACGGCCGCCTTGATGTTGGCCTGGATCGAGCGGTGCGTCAGCATCACCCCCTTGGGACGACCGCCAGTGCCGGATGTGTATATGAAGCAGCATACATCATCTGGTTGCTGGGCGCTGATGCGTTGTTCGATATCCGCAAGAGGTTCGGCACCGCCGATGGCGGCATCCCAATAGTGCAGTTTCGGTCGCAGATTGGTGGGTGCGGTGAAACTGTCATCCATCACGATCAGGCTGTGAAGCGACGGCGCCCGGTTGGCGGCAAGCGCGATCCGCGACGCCAGCATGCCGCCTGATGTGATGGCGACGCTGGCTCCCGAATGATCGATGATGTAATGGTGATCATCCTCGGTGTTTGTGGTGTAGGCGGGCACGACGATGGCGCCAATGGACATCACCGCCAGATCGGCAATCGCCCATTCCGGCCGGTTTTCAGCCGAGACAAGAACACGTTCACCGGGCTCGACGCCGCATTTCACCAGTACCGCGGCAAGACGCCTGACATTGTCGGCCACCGTGTGCCAGCTATGGCCGTGCCAGTTGCCGTCACGTTTCTCGAAAAGCAGATTTCGATCACCGCCCGCATCTACATTGGCGAAGAAGGCCTGTGGCAGATTTGCCGTCTCGACATAATGCGTACCCTCGGGCCAGCGTTCCTGTGTCATCCAAGTCATATCCCGGGCGCGCTGCCCTTTTGATCACAATGTCATGGTGACAAAGCTTAGTAAATATCATCTCCGCTGCAAATCTCTTTACGCGCCATTGTTGACGCGCCCATTTTGTCGCGCCCATCTTGTCGCGGTGACGTTGAGCCGGTGTTGAGCCGGTGTTGGGTCGGTGTTGAATGATGAGTGCTGCGCGGCATCCGATGGCGTGACCAGCCATGCTCGCGGCAGACAGATCTTCAGGGGGCGGCCCGCAACATGCAGCTGACCATGCTGCCCCACAGTTCGGCGCAGAGCCGCTGTGCATCCTCCGCCGGCATGTCACCCGTGCTGATCCGGAACGCCGAAGATCCGTCATGAAGCCTGATCGGCGTGATGGTCAGCGCGGTGAGGGCGTAACTGTCGGGAAAATGCGTCCGGATACGGGTGATTTCGGACAGCGCCCCGCTGCGCGAGCGAAAGGTGCCAAGCTGGGCCACGAAGTCATTCGGAGTCTTTGTGGTTCGGAGTTCATTTGACTGTTTGTCATTTTCGGCACCGGTGCTGCCCGGCACGGCCCGGGTTGGTACGAGCCTGGCGATCCTTTCCATCATCCCGTCATGGCCCGGTTGCCTGTTAACCGCGGTTCTCGCAGTTGCAAGTTCATCGGTCAGGCTGCTGATGTGCAAAAGGTCCCTTTCATGGCGTGTCTGCAGATTCTGCAGCTCATTGGCAAGCTGGCGCTGCTCGTCAAGGTGCGTGGCAAGTTCCTGTCGCAGGCTGGCAATATCGCGGCGAAGCTGTTCATTCTCAACCGTCAGCTTGTCGATCTTGCTGCTACTGATCCTGTTTGCGTCAATCTCGCGAAGAAGGCGGTCTTTGTCGATCCGGAGGATGGCAATTTCATTCGACAGACTGTCTTCCCGCTCCTGTGCCTGCTGCAGGCGGGCAAGCATGTCCGCCACAGTGTCCTCTGCCTGCTTGATGGCCGTCGCTGCAAGAATGGCGCTGTCAGTCTCGCAGTTGGCGGGTGCATCAGTGATGCCACCGGATAGCACCGGAAGAGGTGTCCGGCCAGGTGAACAGGCGCCAAGTGACGGGTGTTTCTTCAGGATCGCCCGGTCGGCCTGGGCATAGAGACCTGTACAGACATCGCCGATCATGTCGCTGGCGGCGTCACGCGCCACCGGGTCGAGAAATTCATCATTATCAGGATACGCGAGATTGTTCAGAAGCCACATCGAATAGCGATTGAGCAACTCGTCAATCGCGCTGTCATCAATGTCAGTTCGCCCTTCAAGTTCGGCGGCGTGCTTGATCACCGAGCCGGAATAGGCACGCCGTTCGGACCACAGGCGTCCGACCTTTTCATCCACCAGTGTCTGCATCGCCATCAGGTCGGCGAAAGCCCCGCACACCGCCCCCTGTTCGGCCATCGTGGCATGCGTCTGCCAGCCGCCGAGGTCGATTTCGGCAAGGGTGGCCTTTGGCGCCAGCAACATCGCCAGCAGCACAGCTGATATATGAAATCTGACCATAGGCACCCGGGGCATGAAGACGCGACAGGCCATGCTGGCTTGTTCGCATGATATTGCGTTATTTTAGGATATTTTAACCAAATCTGCCAGCAACCTGTTGGTGCTGCGTTCGATCAGGCCTTTCGCTGATCAGGCTGACCGCTGATCAGGCTTATCGCGAGAATTGCAGCGCGTCGCCGGCGGCCCTGATCAGGGCCATCGCCTTGTTCTGCGTTTCCTCATATTCTGCCTGTGGGTCACTGTCATAGACAATGCCGGCCCCGGCCTGGATGTGCAGCTTGCCGTCGCGGACAAACGCCGTGCGAAGGGCGATACAGGTGTCAAGGTCACCCGCCGCGGAGATATAGCCGATAGCGCCCGAATAGACGCCGCGCCGGTCCGGTTCAAGCTCGTCGATGATCTGCATGGCGCGGATTTTCGGGGCACCGGAAACGGTGCCGGCCGGGAACCCGGCGATCATCGCATCGACGGCGTCGAGGTCGGGCCGGATTTCGCCTTCAACTTGCGAGGCGATATGCATCACATGGCTGTAATATTCGACATCGTAATTCGACTTGACCCTTACCGTGCCGGGGCGTGACACGCGGCCGACATCATTGCGACCAAGATCCAGCAGCATCAGATGTTCGGCCCGTTCCTTGACATCGTCCATCAGATCCTCGGCATTGGCGGCGTCTTCCTCGGGTGTCGCGCCACGCTTGCGGGTGCCGGCAACGGGACGGATAGTGACGATATTGTCACGAAGCCGGACCAGAATTTCCGGGCTCGACCCGACAATCGCCAGATCATCGAAATCGAAGAAGAACAGGAACGGCGAGGGGTTCAGGCGGCGCAGGCTGCGATAGAGGTTGATGGCCGGCAGATGAAAGGGAATGGAAAAGCGCTGCGAGAGCACCACCTGGAAGATGTCACCTGCACGGATATAGTCCTTGGCCTTGTGGACCATCGCCAGGAAATCCGCTTTCTCGACATTCGATTGCGGTTGTGGAAGCACAGCCTGACTGCCACCGGCCTCGGTTGCCGGCATCGGGGCATCGAGCGCCTTCAGCGCATTGGCGATCCGGGTCTGTGCGACATTCCACGCGGATGCGGGTTCATCCCACTCTGACGGGCGCACCTGCACAACAAGCGTGATGCTGTCACGCAGCCTGTCGAAAATGGCGATGAGCGACGGTCTGACAAGCATCGAGTCCGGCGTGTCGATCGACACCGGATTGGAATCCGGGATGGCCTCGATATGCCGGATCATGTCGTAGCCAAAATAGCCGAAAAGGCCGGCCGCCATCGGTGGCAGCGCGCCGGTATCGGTCATCGCGGATTCGGCCATCAGCGACCGGAGCGATTCAATCGGCGGCACGCCATCGACAATGAAGTCATCGCCATCCTGCGGGGCCCGGTTGATTTCAGCTGTCGTGCCGCGGCAGCGCCAGATCAGGTCGGGCGCGAGGCCGATGATCGAGAAGCGACCACGGATTTCCCCGCCCTCGACGGATTCAAGCAGGAACGTGTTACGGCTCCCTGCCGCCAGACGAAGATAGGCCGAGACGGGCGTTTGTGTATCAGCGACGAGTTCCCGCGCCACCAGCTGGGGAGTGCCATCGGTGAACCCTTCTGCGAAACGCCCGAAATCATCGCCATCGGCCATGATCACTGGGTGCCAATCAGCAGCTGCTGGACCCCGCCAAGGCGGATCTGCAAATCATGTGTTCGTGACAGGTCGGCTGACAGGGTGCCAAGGATGTCCTGCTGGATCGCGCGGGTGGTGAAATTGCGAAGCAACTGCGCCGTTTCGGTCAGCTCCGACTCTTCTGCCGGTGTAATCGTTTCGGTGCGCACGGCAATCGCCTCGCTGCCGGTTTCAACAACCCGGTTTTCGCCGATATCCTGGCCGAAGGCGGCGCTGGCAATCAGGCGCGCGGCCTCATGATCAAGCCCGGTACCGGTGCGCCGGAATGCCGTGGTCTCGGCGGATGCGGCGAAGGCCGCTTCATCGGCGCTCAATGCGGTGGCTTCTTCCCGCGCCGCCTTGATCGCCTCGACAAGCTTCCAGTCGCCGATGGCCCGGGTCCGTATCTCGGCCAGATCGCGCGAACGGGGGTCGGTTTCACCGGTCACCTCGACGACAAAGAACATGTCGTTGGCGCCTTCCTGAATCACGCTCAGATCGTCGATCTCGTTTGACCAGATGGTGTCGAGGACAAGGCTGTCCTGCGCCAGGTCGGCGTCGTCCCCGGCATAGGGCGCGCCGTCAATGTTATTGCCGCGCCGGTCGATATCCTGAAGCGTGACAAGCCTGCCGCCAACCTCCTTGATGGCCTCGTCAATGGTCGCGCCCGACGCCAGAACATCCTCCAGAATATTGGCCTTCTCGAAGATCAAGTCGATAGCGGCCTCGGTCTGCAGCGCAGAGCGAATTGTGTCGCTGACATCGGCAAGGTTGGTCTGCCCCCCGGCCACCACCTCGTCAATGGCGATCAGATGCACCCCGAAGGCGGATTCGACCGGTCCGGTCACATCGCCCGTCGTTGCCGCGAAGGCAGCCTCGGCGATGGCGTCTTCTAGATCGCCACGGGCCACCAGGCCAAGTTGCGTGTCGCCCTCGGTCCATCCCAGCGTGTCGGTCGCAACAGCGGTGAAATCCTCGCCACCGGTCAGCCTTGCATAGGCGGCGTCGGCAGCGTTCCTGTCATCAAACACCATCTGGCGAAGGCGCCGCCTCTCGGGGGTGGTGAATTCGTCAATCCGGTCCTGATAGGCGGTTTCGACCTCGGCGTCGCTGATATCGATGCTGGCGGCAAACATCTGCGGTTCGATGATTCCGACACGCGCCGTGCGCAATGCCGGGGCGTCATAACGGCTTTGCACATCGGCAAACCAGGCCGACAAAACGCTGTCATCCGGGTCTGCGATAGCATCGGCATTGACCGGCACGCTGACAAGGCGGGCGGTGCGGCGTTCAAGCTCGTAAGCTGTCATGGTGCGCGCCACCGCGTCGGGTTGCGCGGCACCCGATGCGACGGCATCGACAATCTGTGCGCGCCGCAAGGCGGTATCGACTTCCATCAGATATTCGGTCTCGCTCAGTCCGGCATTGGCCAGAACACTGAGGAAGCGTGACTGCGAGAAATTGCCAAGTTCGTCACGGAAAGACGGTTCATTCGCCACCGCGTCACGCTGCATGTCGCGGGTGACCGCAAGACCCAGCCTGTCTGCCTCGGCGCGGAACACCACATCACGCGCCAGCACGCCGGCGAGTTCCGGCAGAAGGCCGGACTCCAGCGCTTCGCCCATCGTGGCGTTGGGAAGATAGTTGCGGCGCGCAAGGTCGAATTTCACGGCAACTTCACGCGGAGACAGGCTCTGTTTGCCGGCGCTTATCGCCTTGTCGCTGCCGCCGATCAGACCGGTGGTCATGTCACCGACCCCCCAGAGCGCGAAGCCG
>Ga0181581_10001537_pt1 | contig 17969 bp, 16 predicted proteins | sample 071ome_22_FD_132433 | JGI IMG/M metagenome (GOLD analysis project Ga0181581, IMG submission 132433) | Coastal salt marsh microbial communities from the Groves Creek Marsh, Skidaway Island, Georgia - 071404AT metaG (megahit assembly) | ecosystem: Environmental > Aquatic > Marine > Intertidal... | reverse complement strand
GGTAGCCCTTGCAAGGGCGCTGGTAAAAGAGCCTGATGTGTTGTTGATGGATGAACCTACCAACCACCTTGACCTACCCACTATCACTTGGATGGAAGACTTGTTGATGACGCATACTGGCGCATTGGTGGTGATCAGCCACGACCGCGCTTTTCTTAACCGCATTGGCAGTGGCACTCTATGGATTGACAATGGCAAGTGTCGCCGCCGCCAAGGGGGATTTGATGGCTTTGACGAATGGGCTGAGGTCATCTTAGCCGAAGAACAGGTGCGGCGTGAAAAACTGGATAAACGTATTTCATCAGAAACCAGATGGTCACGCGAAGGCATCAGCGCCCGACGCAAACGCAACCAAGGGCGAATGCGGGAACTGCAAGAAATGCGGCAAATCAGATCAACGATGGCAGCAGGTGCAGGCCGCAGCAGTCGCATGATGACCGCCAGCACCGAAGGCGGCGGTCAGATAGTCCTCGAAGCTATTGACCTAACAGCGACGGTTCCTGCGCCAGCAACTATAGGGGGTGCAGCAACCCAAAATGCCCCTCGACGAACCTTGTTCAAACATTTTAATCAAATCATCCGTAAAGGGGATCGCATAGGGATTATCGGCCCGAACGGAGCAGGGAAATCCACACTGGTGAAAATCCTGCTTGATCAACTTGCCCCTGATGCTGGCAGGGTCAAGGTAGGGTTTGGTCTTGAAGCTTCTTATTTTGATCAACAGCGTACAGCCTTAAACCAGGATTCCACCCCTTGGCAGGTGCTTTGCCCCGATGGCGGCGATACCGTGGAACGGCAAGGCCGAACGGTTCATGTCAAACGCTATCTGCAAGACTTCCTTTTTGATGAATATAAAGTCACGCAAAGGGTACGCACACTATCAGGTGGAGAGCAGAACCGTCTTTTGCTCGCACGGCTTTTTGTTGAACAGCACAATATGCTCGTGCTTGATGAGCCAACGAATGATCTAGATATGGAAACCCTCGAGTTGCTTCAAGAGGTGATTGCTGATTACAAAGGCACTATCATTATCATCAGCCATGATCGTGATTTTATTGATCGCACCGTTACCGCGGTATTGGCGTTTGAAGAAGATGGGCGGATCATCACCCATGCTGGTGGATATTCTGATTATTTGGCGCGGCGCCAAAAACAGCAAAGCCAGAAAACAAATGCGTCATCAGGCAAATCCAAAACAGCGGCAAAACCAAAACGCCCTGACAGGCCCCATGACCGCAAGCTAAGTTTCAAAGACAAACACGCATTAGAAACTCTGCCAGCAGAAATAGCATCCCTAGAAGCAAGCATCCAAGCAACCGAAGACAAACTGGCGGATCCAGAATTGTTTAGTCGTGATGCGGATTTGTTTAAATTACTAGTTAATCAACTGAACACGGAACGCGAGTTGTTGGCTCGGCAAGAAGAACGCTGGCTTGAGGCTGCGCTCTTGCAACAAGACATCGAAGGCAAAGATAACAGCGAAGACTTCTGATCCGTCCCTTGCTTGACATCCTCCATTACCCATCATAGATAAGGTTTGGGTCAGATGGTCGGATGATCGCTGTTTCGGCAGAGGAAAGTCCGGGCTCCAGAAAACCACGGTGCCGGATAACGTCCGGCGAGGGCGACCTTAGGGAAAGTGCCACAGAAAACAAACCGCCGTCTTTAGACGGTAAGGGTGAAACGGTGCGGTAAGAGCGCACCGCGGTTTCGGTAACGAAATTGGCAGGGTAAACCCCACCGGGAGCAAGACCAGATAGGAACATGATGCCCTTGTGGCAAGGGATGGTTTTCTCTCTATGTTCGGGTAGGTCGCATGAGGCGTGAAGGTAACTTCCGTCCCAGATGAATGGTCATCCTGCCGCTTTGGCGACAGACAGAACCCGGCTTATAGACCATCTGACCCATTTCTAATCTACAATTTCAATTTTCTGTGCCGGCTTAAACATTTGTTAAGAAGATGACGATAGACTGATCCCAGAAATCTAACTGGAGTTGTAATCATGTCTTATTGTCACCGCTTACTAGCCAGCCTCTTTGGGATAATCAATCTGTTTGCCATTATCCCCATCAGCCTGATCAGCTATGTGGTGGGTGTCAGATTTTGTTTTGATACGCTTGGTATTGATTTGTCGGTATCTCTGGTTTTGGGTTTTATAGTTATGATTGTAGCAGTAGGATTAATTAATGGACTGGCAGCAGTCTTTTTATCCATGTTAGATCGGCTAGAGAAAATGCGCCATGACCGCGAAGCGATCCTCGAAGCTTTGCACCATATTCGGGACATAACCTATCATCAGAAGCCTCAGCAAAGTCACGATCATGGCAAGGAGGACAATGCCAGTTGGGTTAGAGTAGAGCCATCACCGCCTTATCAGCCGGAGAGGGTTTCAACCACCCCCACCAAAAAAGGCGCTAAAACCAAAAAAGCGGGGCGACAAGTGGCTCAAAAAGGCAAAGCTCGTAAAACCGCATCCAAAGCAAAGATAAAAGCTTAAGTTTCCGCTATCCATTTCAACTATTGGGTCAGCAGTTCTCTCATAATATGCCAACTCATCAGAAATGCTCTCGCCCTTAGCAGGCAAGAGACAGCTTTTGCATCATTTGCGATTCGCCACCGTAAGATATTGATTTCAAATAAGAACATAACATGAACAAAATAGAATATTGTTATTTTTCAATGACTAAACGAAAGATCTTAATTTTTTATGCTAACTATATGAAATAATTGTGTTTTTTTAGATATTTCCGGCTTTTCCCATTGACAGCCCATGAATTCCCATGATATCCCATAATATCCCAAGATGCCATTTTGGCTCTTCTGGGGCTGTTACCAAAGGTGGTGACAGAGGCAAGCATAGGAAGGATGGCGCCGTGGAATTGTTCACGTCGACATATGAAAACAAGATTGACCGAAAGGGACGCGTTTCTGTTCCTGCGAAGTTTCGGACCATTCTTGAGCATCGGAATGAACCGCTTATCCTGACGCGGTCGTTGACCCATGCCTGCCTTGAAGGCATGTCCTCTGAGCGCATGAATCAAATCGCTGATGCCATTGATGGCATGGATGCGTTTTCAGAAGACGCTGAAATGTTGCAGATGATTATTGCTAGCGCGCAAGAAATGCGCCCTGATAGCGAAGGCCGAATTGTCCTGCCTGAAGAATTCCTCTCCCATGCTAATATTGATGAAACCGTTTTGTTTGCCGGTATCGGTCGATCCTTTCAACTTTGGGATCCTGCCAGCTTTAAGGCTCGTGAAACCAAAAGCCGTTCCGCCGCGCGTGACGGACAGATGCCAAAACTGATCTTGAAGCCTCGAACCCCATCAGGAGCAGGGCAATGATCCCCCATCCAGAACATCACCCCGTTCTGGTAGTTGAGGTTATAGAAGCGTTGTCACCAAAATCTGGCGCGGTCTATGTTGATGCCACTTTTGGTCGCGGGGGTTACAGCCGCGCTATTCTTGATGCTGCGCCTTGTCACGTTGTTGCGATTGACCGTGACCCCGATGCGATTAGTGCCGGACAAAATATGATCTCTGAATATCAAGGTCGCCTGACCTTAAGGGAAGGCCGCTTTTCAGATCTAAAGGATATCCTCCACCAACTCACCCTCCCCGCGGTCGATGGCATTGTTTTTGATTTTGGGGTTTCCTCCCCTCAATTAGACCAAGCTGACCGCGGCTTTTCTTTTAAACAGGATGGGCCGCTAGATATGCGGATGGAAAAAACAGGGGTCAGTGCTGAGGATTTTATTAACTCTGCCGCTGAAAAAGATATTGCGGATGTGTTATGGCGCTTTGGCGAAGAACGCGCTTCACGCCGTATCGCTCGCGCTATTACCCGTTCGCGCGAAGAAAGCCCTATCCGCACCACATTTGAATTGGCGCGTCTTATTCGTGGGGTATTGCCGCGCCCGAAACCTGGACAAATTGATCCTGCCACCCGAAGCTTTCAGGCTATCCGAATTCATATTAATGAAGAATTGGCAGAAATTGACGCCGCGCTTCCTGCGGCATTGGCAAGCCTTCGCACTGATGGACGTCTTGCTGTCGTCGCCTTTCATTCCCTTGAAGATCGCTTGGTGAAAACCTTTATGATAAATGAGGCAGGGAAAGGACCTAGGCCATCCCGGCATTTACCTGATCTTCCAGAACATCCTCCGCGTCTTGAATTGATCACGCGCAAACCGATCACCGCCTCAAAAGAAGAAATGGAAATCAATCCACGATCACGCTCTGCGCGGCTTCGGGTGGCGACGCGGACCGATGCCCCGTTGCTGGATGAGGTGGCGTAATGATTGTTTTTTCAGCACGCACATCATTAGTTCTTACGCTGATCACCGTGGTATTAGGCGTTTGCGTTTATTTGGTCGGCATTCAGCAAGATATCCGGCAAAAAGAACTGGCGCGCATCACCGCTGAGATTCAGTCCACCCAAGACAGCATCATGGTGTTGCAATCAGATTGGGCTTACTTGTCACGTCCTGATCGCATTTTGCATTTATCCCAGCGACTTTTGGACTTAGAGCCTCTGGCCAAGCATCAGATCATTCCTGCCGAAAAATTGGATGGCATTACTCATCCTGAGGAAGGAACAGCCATAACAGAAGCCAATTTGATTTGGAGGATTGAATGAGCATCCTGTCGCGTTTAATTCGTCTGGTTCGTGACATGCCTGCGGCAGAAGCAAGGCGTGTTGCAGCAAATCGACTTGGGTTTGTCCGCTTGGTGGCCGCGGCCTGTTTTCTGGCAATCGGCTCACGGGTGCTAATCCTTGCCGCCGATGTCAATGCTGAGGCGCAATTTTACACCCCAACACAAGAACAAGTGATCCGCGGCGATATTCTGGATCGCAACGGGCAGATGATGGCAACAACCCTGCCCGCGTTTGAGCTTTACGCCAATCCTAAAGAGATCCTTGATCCCTACGAAGCGGCAGCGGCGCTTTCCAGTGTTCTCACCGATATGAGCGAAGAAGAACTCTTTTCACGCTTAACCCGGCAATCCAGCTATGCGGAATTAGCATGGCGGCTTTCCCCGAAAAAATATGCTGATGTGCTTCGGCTTGGCATAGCCGGCATCCATGGTCGGCGCAAATTGGTTCGGGTTTATCCTAATGCTGAGGCCGCGGCGCATCTGTTAGGCGGGGTAGATAAAGATGGCAAAGGCATTGCTGGAATTGAATACAGCAAAAACCAAGAGCTGGCGGAAGGCAAGGATTTAACCTTATCTATTGATTTAAATATTCAGGCTATTCTGCGCCAAGAAATCAGCGCCCAAATAGATTTGTTTGAGGCCATTGGCGGGGCAGGAGTGATACAGGATATTGAAACAGGCGAGATTGTCGCCATGGTATCTTTACCAGATTTTGACGCAAATCATTTCCGGCATGCTTCTGAAAATCAACGCTTTAACCGCGCTGCGACTGGTGTTTATGAGCTTGGCTCAACCTTTAAAATCTTCAACACAGCCATGGCCTTAGAAAGCGGTCAGTTTCAAGCTTCTGATATGATTGATGTGGTGTCTCCGCTTCGGGTTGGTCGGTTTTCTATTCGGGACTATCACCCTGAAAAAACACTGTTGAATGTGGCTGAGGTATTGATCGTCTCATCCAATAAAGGGTCTGCCCGTATTGCTGATCGGCTTGGCGCAGAGATGCAAAAAGAATATTTTGAGCAAATGGGCTTTTTCAAAGCCGCGCCACTCGAAATTCCAGAAATTGGCACACCGCTTATTCCCTCACGCTGGGGCCGAGCAGAAATTATGACCATGTCTTATGGTCACGGCATTTCCATTACGCCTGTGCATTTAACAAGCGCCGTTGCCACAACGGTTGGGTCAGGGATGGTGATCTCTCCTACCCTGATCAAACGGACAGTACCAAATGATTTTGATGTTCAGCTTTTCTCACCTGATACCTCAGCACAAATCCGCGCCATGATGCGCCGGGTGGTTAGCCATCCACGCGGCACAGCTAATTTTGCGGATATTGATGGATATGCCGTTGCTGGCAAGACTGGCACATCCGAAAAAACTAGCGGAAACGGCTATAACAAAAAAGCCAATATCACCAGTTTTGTTTCTGTGTTTCCGGCACATGATCCGAAATATGTTGTTTTTGCCATGATTGATGAGCCGAAACCACAAAAGCATAGCTTTTATTTTGCTACCGCAGGTTGGGTGGCAGCTCCAGTTGGTGGCCGCATCATTGAACGGATTGCCCCAATGGTTGGGGTTCATCCTGTTGACGAAAATTCGCCTGAAATCCGCCAGAGTCTGATGCTTGAATTGCCCGAACTCAACAAAAAGGAAGAAACCAAGCATGTATCTTTCTGATCTGATCAGGCAACCAACAACCACCCACGCTGATCTGGTGATTAGCGGCGTCAGCCATGACACGCGAAAAATTGAATCTGGCTATGTCTTTGTGGCTATTTCCGGAACAAAGGATGATGGCAATCGTTATATTGATGATGCCATTGCCAAAGGCGCGGTCGCAATCATCACCGACAAGGATATTCCTGAAACATCGGTGCCTGTGATCAAGGTCACAGATAGCCGCGCTAGTCTCGCTCTGATGGCAGGACAGCTTTATCGGTCAAAACCGAATTTGATTGCCGCCATCACTGGCACAAATGGAAAAACCTCAGTCGCTGAGTTTCTGCGCCAAATCTGGCAACGCATGGGTTGGCAGGCCGGCAGCATTGGCACCCTTGGTATTCGCGCCGGAAACATGGAAGCCCCGGTTTCCCTGACCACTCCTGATGCGTTGATGTTGCACCAGACCTTAAGCGACTTGAACAAGGAACACATCACTCATGTCGTCATGGAAGCCTCAAGCCATGGCATTGAGCAGCATCGACTAACGGGTCTTCCTGTGGCGGTAGCAGGGTTTACCAATTTAACCCGGGATCATCTGGATCATCACAAAACGATTGATGCGTATTATGCTGCTAAGCTGCGCTTGTTTAGCGATATTCTGGTTGATGGCGGTACCGCTGTGATCAATATTGACAGCGATTATGGCAAAGATATCGTCAAACAAATCTCATCAAGGCACATTCGCATCATCACCGTGGGTCATAGCCCTGATGCAAATTTCTATATTAGCTCTGTAGAAAATCTGCCTTGGGGGCAATTGGTCAATGTCACTGTTGCTGAGGCAAGTTTCAAAGTGCCTCTGGCGCTGTTAGGGGCATTTCAAGGGGATAATGCCATTATGGCCGCCGCTATGGCGCATGCCTCTGGGCTTGAGGTCAGCCATGCTCTGTTATCTTTACCTTATGTGACTGCGGCAAATGGCAGGATGCACAGCATTATGATGCCCAATAGCACAGCCCGGGTGGTGGTGGATTATGCCCATACCCCGGATGCGCTTGAAAACGCTCTTAATACCCTAAAACCTGTAGCAACTCGGCTTGGGGTAGTGTTTGGATGCGGTGGTGAACGTGATAAAGGCAAGCGCGCCGAAATGGGTGCTATTGCTGCAAAAATTGCGGATTCTGTCATTGTAACCAATGACAATCCACGCCGTGAAGACCCTGAAAATATTCGCCAAGAGATCCTTGCCGCTTGCCCAAAGGCAGAAAACATCAGCGACAGAGCAAAAGCCATAGCCCAAGGCATGGCATGGCTGAAAGACGGCGATATCTTGCTGATAGCCGGCAAAGGGCATGAAGACCATCAACTCATCGGTGATGAGACCCTGCCGTTTAGTGACGAGGGCACAGTTCGGGCTATTCTGCGCGCTCAGATCGCTGGGGGTTCATCATGATCTGGACAGCATCTGATTTCATATCTGCGGTCAATGGGGTTGCTGTAGGCAATCATGATCAAAATGCCATGATATCAGGCCTCGCTATTGACAGCCGCCAAGTCAAAACAGGGGATGCCTTTATCGCCATCACAGGCGAGCATCACGACGGCCATGATTTTATCCCCAGCGCGATGACAAAGGGGGCGTCGGCTATTCTGATGTCAGCCAATACGGATTTGGCAGAACTTCGCCTTTCAGACCAAGTGCTCTATGTTCAGGTAGATGATCCGATGAAAGGGTTAGAACGGCTTGCTGTTGCTGCCCGTAATCGGCATCAAGGCACGCGTATCGCCATCACAGGAAGTGTTGGCAAAACTGGCACCCGGATGCTGGTGGCGCAAGCGCTAGCGGCCTATGGCAAGACCCATTTCAGCGAAGGCAATTTGAACAATCATATCGGTGCCCCGTTAAGTTTGGCGCGGATGCCTAAAGACGCGGCCTTTGGTGTATTTGAGGCAGGGATGAACCATGCGGGGGAGCTGACCGCATTAAGCCAGTTTATTGCCCCCCATATTGGTATCATCACACAAATCGCTGATAGCCATAGCGGCAATTTTCCAAACCTTGAAGCGATAGCGCTTGCTAAGGCTGAGATTTTTGATGGTCTAGTCAATCAAGAACAAAGGTTGGCTATCCTTAATGCTGATGATCCATTTGCCCCTTTGCTAGAACAAAAGGCACGTGACGCAGGCGCGGAACGCGTGATCCGTTTTGGGTATTCAGATATAGCAGAACATCAGATCCTTTCGGTGAAACGTCAACAAGACGGGCTTGCGATTGAGGCCAATATCCGCGGTGAAGCGCACCACTTTAAGCTTGGCATGATGGCGCCACATTGGGCAAAAGCTGCTATTATTGCTCTAAGTGTGGTAGATGCGCTTGGTTTGCCATTAGAACCTGCTAAAGCCGAATTGGCTAAGGCGCGAGACCTGCCTGGGCGCGGCGCGCGAAGCGTCATCCGCCTGAAAAAAGGTCCATCAGAAATAAAAATCACCGTTATTGATGACAGTTACAACGCTGGCCCAGCGTCAATGGTTAGCGCCTTGTCTAGTCTTAGCAGTGATCCCCAAAAGGGGCGCCGAGTGGCCATTCTAGGTGATATGCTTGAGCTTGATCGTGCCGCAGATAAGCACGCAGCGCTCGCCGAGACCGTTGAGGCATCAGGCATATCCCATCTGATCACTGTGGGTGAGATGATGCAGCATCTCAACTCTGCCATTTCTGTGCCTTCACTTCGCTGCGATCATGCCGCTAATGCCAAATCTGCCTTTCCGCTTGTGTTATCAGCCCTTGAAGATGGCGATTTGGTTTTGATCAAAGGGTCAAATGGCATGCGGCTTTCTGAATTGGTCCATAACCTTTCTTCTGCCATTCCTCATACTAATGGAGATAGCCATGCTGCCTGATCTGCTTGTTCCGCTAGCTGGCGATTTTCAGCCCTTTAACCTTTTCCGCTACATCACTTTCAGGACTGGTGGGGCGTTAATGACCGCCTTGGTGATCTCATTCCTTTTTGGTGGTCAGATGATCCGCTGGCTGAAATCTATGCAAGGGGATGGTCAACCTATCCGGGATGATGGCCCAGAAAGCCATATTGTTTCCAAGAAAGGCACCCCCACGATGGGCGGCGTCTTGATTTTGATCGCGTTCGGGGTGGCATCACTTTTATGGATACCGATGGGAAGCGTTTATCTCTGGCCTGTGCTGTTCGTAGCAATTGGCTATGGCGTTATTGGATTTTGTGATGATTATCTGAAAATCCGGAGACGCAATTCTAAAGGGATTCCGGGGCGTGTGAAACTAGCAGGGCAGATCGCCATTGCCTTTGTTGCTACGCTTTATCTGGTAGAAGTTACTCCTGATTATCTGCGCTATTCCGTGGCGGTGCCATCTTTCAAGGATGTGTTGATACCGCTTGGGGTGTTTTATGTCCCTTTTGCCATTTTTGTGATGGTGGCTGCATCTAACGCGGTAAACCTGACGGATGGGCTAGATGGGCTTGCAATTGGTCCTGTGATTATCTGTGCCTTATCCTTTGCGTTGATTGCCTATCTGGTTGGTAACGCTGTTTTTACCGATTACTTGCAACTTCATTATGTTCCAGGAACAGGGGAGTTGACAGTGATGTGCGGGGCGCTGATAGGCGCTGGTCTTGGCTTTCTCTGGTATAACGCACCGCCGGCAAGCGTGTTTATGGGCGATACTGGTTCGCTATCCCTTGGCGGATGCTTGGGGGCTATATCCGTTGCCACACGGCATGAATTGGTGCTGGGAATTATTGGCGGTTTATTTGTGCTTGAGACCGTATCAGTCATTGTTCAGGTGGTTTCCTTCAAATTAACTGGCAAGCGTGTCTTTGCCATGGCGCCTCTGCATCATCACTTTGAAAAGAAAGGGTGGGCTGAGCCGACCATCGTTATTCGTTTCTGGATCATTTCCATCATCCTTGCCCTGATCGGGCTTGCCACCTTGAAGTTGAGATAGCACATGATCATTCCGCACCAGATGAAAGGAAAATCCGTTGCTATTCTGGGGCTTGGTCGCTCCGGCATGGGGGCGTGCCATGCCTTGCTTGCGGCGGAGGCAAAATGCTATATCTATGATGATCATCAGATCCCTGACCACAGCCCTAAAGGGGCGATGATTACAGCGCCAGATGCGTGGCCTTGGGCCGAACTTGATGCGCTGGTGATCAGCCCTGGCATCCCAACAACCTATCCAAAACCGCATCCTGTTGCCAGCATGGCTAAGGCAAATGGTGTTCCTATCATCAGCGACATTACCCTGATGACCGGAGCCGGGATTAAGGCAAAAATTATCGGCATCACAGGCACTAATGGCAAATCCACCACCACCAGTTTAGTAACACATCTGTTGCATAGGATGGGCATCTCAGCTCAATCCGGGGGCAATATTGGCACCCCGGTTATGGCATTGGATGATCCCGGCCCTGATGGCGTTATCGTGCTAGAATTATCATCTTATCAGCTTGATATTTCCCCGGGGTTAAAGCTTGACGCCGCCGCCGTGTTGAATATCACCCCTGATCACCTTGACCGCCATGGCGGCTGGGATGGGTATGTAGCGTCCAAGGCACGCATCGCTGATGCCCTTTCCCAGTCACAAAATCTGCTGATAGGAAATGATGCCGGTTGTCAGGCATTAGCAAACCACCTGTCACATCAAGGGGTTCAGATTGATCCGAAATGCGCCCCGCAAACAGGCCTGCCGCCTTCGTTACGTGGCGCACATAATCAGATGAATATTGCTGCCGCTATCAGCTTATTAGGTCAGTTAGGTATTTCCGCCGACGACTGGGGCAATTTGCTAAGCGATTTTGTTGGATTGCCACATCGTATGGAATGGGTGGCGCATCATAAGGGTGTGGATTTTATTAATGATAGCAAAGCCACTAATGGCGTTGCCGCTGCCAAAGCCCTGAACAGTTTTCCGAATATTTACTGGATTGCAGGCGGGCGAATGAAAGACGATGTGCTTGGGGATGCCATCAATGCTCTTGATCATGTTTGCCAAGCTTATCTGATTGGGGAATGCACAGATCATTTTGCCGAAGCGTTGGATGGTCTTGTGCCCTATCACAAATCCGGGGATATCATCGTAGCCACACGCCAAGCGTATGACGCGGCCAGACACGATGCCAAACCAGGAGCAACTGTGTTGCTATCCCCTGCCGCGGCCAGTTTTGATCAGTTTGCCAATTTTGAAGAACGCGGAACCTATTTCCGTGATGCGGTTGAATCCATGTTGTCCCAGGATCATAAGCGAGATCAGGCCCATGTTTAACCGAACAGACAGAAGCATGATTAGCGTGTGGTGGTGGACGATAGATAGGTCTGTGCTGATCACTGCCATGGTTCTCAGTGTTGTTGGCATTTTGATGGTTATGGCGGCTAGCCCAACGGTAGCCCTCAGGATAGGGGCGAATGAGTGGCATTTTGTCATACGCCACGCTGTCTTTTTGGTGCTCAGCCTTGGGGTGATGATGATAGCCGCCATGTTTAATGAGGGCATGATACGCGTTATTGGCATCTTCGGCCTGTTGGCTATGCTGGTCATGATTGTCTTGACCTTGACGATAGGGTCAGAAGTAAAAGGCGCTACACGCTGGATTTCCATAGGCTCATTCAAGATACAGCCGTCAGAGTTTGCCAAGCCCTGCTTTGCAATCACTTGTGCTTGGCTTCTTAGCCTTTGGCGTGAGGAAAGGCGCTTCCCGGGTTGGATATATTCTATCGTATTGCTAGTGATGATGGTGTTTTTAATGGTGATGCAACCTGATATCGGCATGACCATTCTGTTTGTCATGACGTGGGCTTTGCTGATCTTTCTAGCTGGAATGCCTATCGGTCAGGTCATCGGCCTCGCAGGCATAGCCCCTATTTTTGCCTATATGGCGTATGTGTTTTTGCCTCATGTCACTATCAGGGTTGATAAGTTTCTCAACGGCACGAATGATCAGGCAGATATCGCTATGGAAAGCTTTTCCCATGGGGGGTTCTTTGGTGTCGGTGCATCAGAAGGGGTGGTTAAGAAATATCTGCCTGATGCACATGCTGATTTCATTTATGCGGTCGCCGCCGAAGAATATGGTGCGGTGATTTGTCTGATTTTGCTGATCTGTTATGGATTTGTGGTCTTACGCGGATTTAGCCATGCTCAGAAATCAGAAAGTCTATTCAGGACATTGGCTATTGCTGGGTTGACCTTACAATTCGGCCTTCAGGCCGTGATCCATATGGCATCATCCGTTCAATTAATTCCCACCAAAGGAATGACTCTGCCCTTTATCAGTTATGGGGGCTCTTCGCTCATCACCTCAGGCTTGACGATTGGTCTTTTGATTGCCCTAACACGGCGGCGCAACACCCATGACAAGCGCAATAGCATGGCCCAGCCAATGCCGGTACCTGCCCCACATCAGACGCCAATCCCCCAAGGAGGCGTGCATGGCTAAACCTGCAGTTATTCTGGCAGCTGGCGGTACAGGGGGGCATATTTTTCCTGCGCTTTCTGTTGGTGAAGTTTTGGTCAAGGCCGGATGGAAACCTGTCTTTATTACCGATGCGCGCGGGCGGCATATGATCCCTGATGAATATTCTTGTGTCACGATTTCAGCGGCCTCACCTTTTGCATCTAACCTGTGGTTACGATTTTGGCGCATGTTTCGCTTAGGGCTTGGGTTGATCATGTCTATGCTGACCATCCTTATTCGCAGACCAAAAGCCGTGATTGGTTTTGGCGGTTATCCTGCGGTAGCCCCTGTTCTTGCCGCGCGTGGATTTCGTCTGCCTGTGATGCTGCATGAACAGAATGCGTCTATGGGACGCGCTAATCGGTTTTTGGCGAAACGGGCAAGGATGCTGGCGACCTCATGGCCTGTGACCAAAGGCATCGCAAATGACAAATCAACCCAAATAGTTGTCACAGGCACACCTGTTCGCGCCGCTTTTCATCAGATTGGTCAAGAAGGCTACAATCCTCCACAAGACACCGGACCTGTGCGTCTTCTTATTGTTGGTGGAAGCTTAGGGGCAAGTATTTTTGGCGATACTGTCCCCGAAGCGATTAGCCGCCTGCCAGATGCCTTAAAGAAACGCCTGAAATTGGTTCATCAGGTGCGATCAGAGCAGATTGAGGCGGTGCGCGAACGCTATCAGAAAAATGGGATTGATGCTGTTATCACCCCGTTTATCAAAGACATGGCAACAGAAATGCGCCAAGCGCATCTGGTGATTTGCCGCGCTGGGGCATCATCCGTGGCGGAACTAGCCGCGGCTGGACGCCCTGCCCTGTTGGTTCCCTATCCTAACGCCATGGATGATCATCAGACCGCTAATGCCAAGGTTATTCATGATATTGGGGGCGGCTGGTTGACCCCTGAGGTTGAAATGAGCGCAGGGTCATTAGCAGGGAAAATTGCTGCTCTCACCGCTGATCCAGCAAAACTTACCATTGCCGCCACCAATGTCCTTCAGCTTGCCAAACCCGAAGCCGCCCACGAATTGGCAGAGCTTGTCATGGCAATGACTGAGAAAAGAGCCGCATCATGAGCCAGCTTCCCCTGAATATTGGTCGCATTCATTTTACCGGTATCGGCGGCATTGGAATGAGCGGCATTGCTGAGATTTTGCATGATATGGGCTACCAGGTCAGCGGCAGTGACACCACAAGCAATAATAATGTTAAGCGCCTGAAATCAAAAGGCATCCCCATTACCATCGGTCAAACCGAAGAAAATGTTGAGGGAGCAGCCATCATTGTTGTATCCACCGCCATCAAACCAGACAACCCTGAGATGCTTGCCGCTAGAAAAAGATTTCTGCCAGTTGTGCATCGCGCAGAAATGCTTGGTGAGCTGATGCGTCTGAAATGGTCTGTGGCCGTTGCTGGAACCCATGGCAAAACCACCACCACCTCATTAGTGGCTTCATTGTTAGATGCAGGTGGCATAGACCCCACCGTGATTAATGGCGGGATTATCACCGGTTGGGGAAGCAATGCCCGACTTGGCAAAAGTGAATGGATGGTGGTCGAAGCTGATGAGAGCGATGGATCATTCGCAAGGCTTAATCCAACGGTTGCGATTGTCACAAATATTGACCCGGAACATTTAGATCATCACGGCAGTTTTGATAATCTTAAACAAGCGTTTCGGGATTTTGTTTCCTCCATCCCGTTTTATGGTTTTGCCAGCCTTTGCATTGATCATCCCACGGTTCAACGCATGATTGCGGATATTCCTGAACGCCGTCTGATTACCTATGGTTTTTCTGCTAGTGCAGATTTGCGCGGCATCAATCTGCGGGCTGAAGACCAACATATGGTATTTGATGCGATTGTTAGCAAACGGATTAGCGCTATTGGCGTCATTTCAGATTTGCGCCTACCCATGCTTGGGGATCATAATGTGCTTAATACCTTGGCCGCGATAAGCGTTTGCCTTGAAATGAACATTCCTCCGGAACGCATCCGTGATGCCGTAAAACAGTTCAAGGGCGTTGGACGCCGTTTTGATCGTAAAGGCGTGGTTCAGGATATTACCGTTATTGATGATTATGGTCATCATCCGGTTGAGATTACCGCCGCCCTCGCGGCTGCCAGAATGCTTAAGCCTCATCATCGTATCGTCGCCGTTTATCAACCTCACCGCTTTACCAGAATGCGCGATTTGTTCAATGATTTCTGCGCCTGTTTTAATGATGCTGATCATGTCATTGTTGCCGATGTTTATGCCGCAGGGGAAGCCCCGATCGAAGGCTTTGCCCGCGATGATTTTATCAACGGCTTGATTGCCCACGGCCACCCATCGGTTAGCGCCATGGATAACCCTGAAGAGCTAGGCAAGCTGATCATGGAACACGCCAATCCTGGTGATGTGGTGATGTGTTTAGGGGCCGGAACAATTACGAACTGGGCGGCAGAATTGCCTCACCAATTGGCTAATATCACCGGTGAGGAGATTTTGCCATGACCGCCCTTATCTCGCGCCTTCCATCTGTTCGCGGAAAATACCAAACAAATATCAGTATGGCTGAACACACTTGGTTTGGGGTTGGCGGCGCCGCCGAGGTGCTATTTACCCCTGCGGATGCTGAAGACCTGCACACTTTCCTCAAAGCCCTTGATGCGGATATCCCTGTTTATCCTGTCGGCGCAGGGTCTAACCTGTTGGTGCGTGATGGCGGGGTTAGCGGGGTTATCATCTCAACCAAAGCCATAAAGCATCATCATATTGAAGGCACACATCTGACCGTAGGTTCGGGCTGGTTAGATGCTGAGGTGGCCAGATTAGCATCGCGCGAGAACATCGCTGGGCTGGAGTTTCTGATCGGAATCCCCGGCACTATTGGTGGCGGCCTTCGCATGAATGCTGGTGCCTTTGGCAAAGAGTTTCGGGATGTTGTCATGACAGCGACCGCAATAGATCGGCAAGGCAATTGGCATCAGGTCACACCAGCGGAAATGGGGATGGCGTATCGTCATAGTAATGCCCCACAAGATTGGATTTTTGTCTCTGCCACTTTGATTGGGGAAAGCGGCAAGTCCGAAGACATTCGCGCCGCAATGAAAGCGATTATTGCCACCCGTTCAGACGCCCAGCCGCAAGGTGTGCGGACAGGAGGTAGCACCTTTGCCAATCCGGAGGGGCATAAAGCATGGCAATTGATTGATCAAGCTGGATGCCGGGGGTTAGCCCATGGCGCGGCGGAAGTATCTGAAAAACATTGTAATTTTCTGATTAATCGCGGAAATGCCAGCGCCGATGATATCGAAACCCTTGGTGAAACTATCCGCGATCGCGTGAAAGCAACTTCTCAGGTTGATTTGCGATGGGAAATTCGTCGGATTGGTAAGACTGCATCAGGAGGCAAGCATGAGCAAGACTAGCGGCTTAACTGCCTTTTTGATGGGGGGCTGGACAGATGAGGCTGAGGTGTCGCGAAACACCGCTAAAGCCTGTTTTGATGCAGCGATAAAGGCCGGATGGGATTGTGAGTTGATCGAAGTCGATCGTAATATTGCAAACCGCCTGATAGAAAAACGCCCTGAGCGCGTCTTTAATGCTTTGCATGGCCAAATGGGGGAAGATGGCAATATCCAAGGGCTCTTAAATCTTTTGGATATTCCTTATACCCATAGCGGCGTCATGGCATCAGCTATCGCCATGGATAAACTGATGACAAAGAAAGTGCTAGCCAATTCTGGCATTATCTTTGCCGAGGATATTGCCCTTAGCATCCATTCGGACAACACCATTACCGCGGAAACATCCGGTGCAATTGTGATCAAGCCACGCAACACCGGCAGTAGTTTTGGGGTGAGCATTGTTCAAGAAGGCGGCAAAATGCCAAAGGCTGATCACTGGCCCCAAGGCACAAAATTAATCGCTGAACGCTTTATTCCCGGGCGCGAACTAACAGTAAGTGTTCTGCATGGTGAGCCACTGACCGTCACCGAGATCAGCCAAGAAAACGCCTTTTATGACTATGAGGCAAAATACGCTGCTGGCGGATCAAAACATCAGCTCCCTGCTGATATCGACAGCGCCACCTTTGCCACAGCCATGGCATGGGCAGCCCTTGCCCATAACGCATTGGAATGCCGAGGGGTGAGCAGGTCAGATTTTCGCTTTGATGATGAAACCGGCGCCCTTGTCATGCTGGAAATCAACACCCAACCCGGGATGACATCGACATCACTTGTCCCAGAACAAGCCCAATATAAGGGCATAAACATGACAGACCTGATGACATCTTTATTGGAGGCGGCACAATGCGACTAGCGCTCTATAAAGAAACATTGGCCCCTGCCGCCAAACCATCTGGCTTTAGACGGCGATTAGGACGATATATCCGGCTTGGTCTGGTGGCTAGTGTTGTGGCGGCTGGCGGCGCAGGATGGTGGTGGAAAGAACCTATTATTGATCAGTTCATTCTTCTGAGTGCAGAATCTGGCCTAAAGCTTGAAAATATCGTGGTTTTTGGCCGTATTAACACCACCAACGATCAGCTGTTTGATGCGATTGGCATGAAGCGAGGTGATCCCATGATTACCGCTGATCTGAAACAAATTCGCAACAATATAGAGGCCCTTGGATGGGTTGAAGCAGCAAGAGTTGAACGCCATTTCCCCAAAGGCCTAGTCATCCATCTTCAAGAACGCCAAGCCTTAGCCCTTTATCAAAGCGCAGAAGGCCATCAGGTTATTGACAGTAATGGCGAGGTCATTCACGGCGTTAAAATTGAAGATTTCCGTCATCTGCCTGTGATTAGCGGAACCAAAGCGGAAACTAAAGCCAGAGGCATTATCGCCATCTTGGAAACCGAAGCTGATCTCTATAACGAGGTATGGTCGCTGGCCTATCGTTCTGAACGGCGCTGGGATGTGTATCTAGGCGATAACATTCGCATCATGTTGCCAGAAGAAGACCCCTTAAGCGCTTGGCAAAAACTGGCTAAAATGGACCGCCAGCATAAACTTACCCAGCGCAACACCGTTGATATTGATCTGCGTATTCCTGGCCAAATTATCATCAAACCCGATCAGCCTATTAAACCAAAAGGTAGCCAGACATGAGTCTCATGCCGCGTCTTTCCAGTCTGCTAAAAACCAACCGTCATCGCAACGG
>Ga0181581_10001521_pt1 | contig 18039 bp, 21 predicted proteins | sample 071ome_22_FD_132433 | JGI IMG/M metagenome (GOLD analysis project Ga0181581, IMG submission 132433) | Coastal salt marsh microbial communities from the Groves Creek Marsh, Skidaway Island, Georgia - 071404AT metaG (megahit assembly) | ecosystem: Environmental > Aquatic > Marine > Intertidal... | reverse complement strand
CGGGCGTCAGGCAATGCGCCAGCACCTCGACAGCATCCTCGCCGTAAATGCGGACATTCGCGATCGTCGAGCCCATCAACTGCGAAAGCAAGCGCCCGACGCCGGGGCGATGGACTTCAATACCGACATATTGCGACGTGGCATCCGAAGACGCCATCTCCAGCAGGCTATCACCCATACCAAAGCCGATCTCGACAATACGCTTACCGGTGCCACCAAAGGTAGTCTCCCAGTCGAGCAAGCCGTCAGATACCTGTAATCCGAATCGTGGAAAACCATCGTCCCACCCGCGCGTCTGCCCGGGCGTCATGCGCCCGGCACGCATGACGAAACTGCGAATACGATGAGAGACAGGGCGACTCAAGGATGAAGACACCTCGGCTAGCCGCCTAGCCGGAACCGGTTGACGTTAGGCGACCATAGCTGCACGCAATTTTTTCATCGCGTTCGCTTCAAGCTGCCGAATGCGCTCAGCCGACACGTCGTAGGTTGCCGCCAGCTCATGGAGTGTTGCCTTGTCATCAACGAGCCACCGCCGCTCGAGAATATCTCGGCTTCGATCGTCCAGTGCCGCGAGCGCCTGCTGTAACCGCGCCGCATTGTCATCGGCAAATTCGGCGGCCTCAACCAGCTGGCCGGGGTCAGCCTGTTTGTCTTCGAGAAAATATTGTGGCGCCTGCCAGGCATCGTCGTCATCACCCTCGGGTGCATCAAAGCCGATGTCGCGGCTCGATAGGCGGCCCTCCATACGGGTGACCTCCGCCTCGTCGACTCCCAAGTCAGCGGCAATGGCGCGTGTCTCTTCGGCAGACAACCAACCAAGGGTTTTTTTCTGGCTGCGCAGATTGAAAAATAATTTGCGCTGCGCCTTGGTCGTAGCGACTTTCACAATACGCCAGTTACGGAGAATGTACTCATGCATTTCCGCTTTGATCCAGTGAACCGCAAAAGAAACCAGTCTGACGCCCTTGGTGGGGTCAAAGCGCTTCACGGCCTTCATCAGGCCCACATTGCCTTCCTGAATGAGGTCTGCCTCAGACAACCCATACCCGGAGTAACTTCGCGCGATATGGACGACGAAGCGCAGGTGCGCTAGCACCAGCTCCCTCGCCGAATCAACACAGTCCTCGTAAAACAAACGCTCGGCCAGTGCCTGTTCGCGCTCCGCAGACAGCACGGCAATACCACTGACCGCTTGTACATATGCGGACAAATTAGCACCAGGCGCCATCGTCAGCACCGCACTATTGGGTAACGCTAATGCGCGTTCTGTATCAGTCATGTTGTCGCCTCCAATAGGCCCATAGCGACATTTTAGCACTCTCGCCACTAGAGTGCTAAAGGGGAAAAATTACCAGATTTCAGTTGTTTAGGCAGTATCCAGGCGGCGGAAAACCCGAGCTGACGCTATCCACGCAGCCAACCACCCTACTGATGCCCCTGCCAGAATCGCTGTCAGAGCGTAGGAAAGGCCGGGCCCATCAAGCTGGCGCGCGCTGTCATAGAGCATAAACAGATCGTTCACCGGGCCCGACACCCACAGGCTCAGCAACCACAGCAGTAGCGCGGCCATAACCCCCCCACCGGCGCCGTACCAGAGCCCGGTATAGAGAAAAGGTCGTCGCGCAAAACCTTTGGTACCTCCGATGAGGCTGACCACTAGCAGTTCTTCGTGCCTCGCCTCAATAGCTAGCCGCAGTGTGTTGCCCAGCAACAAGATAGCGCCTAGCACCATCAGAGCGCCTAGGCCCCTCACCCACCGCTCTACTGTTCGCAGCGCCGCTTCCAGCCGCGCTATCCAGCGCGCGTCCATGACTGCCTGGTGCACGCTAGGCAGGGACTGCAAGCGCGTCGTCAGCGACGCGAGCTCGGCTGCTGCCAGCGTGCTATCCGGATAGACAAGTAATGTATGCGGCAGAGGATTGCGTGGCAGGGATCCCACGAGGGACAGAAGCCCCGTCTGTGTTACGAAGTCAGTCAGCGCCTGGTCTTTGTCCACTAGGGCAAGCGTCACCACCTCTGGCCAGGCCTCGACCGCATCACCCAGCGCCTCCGCCGCGGCATGATCAGCGGTATCGTCCAAAAGCACCGAGATACGTGCCGAATCGTCCCAGCTCCCCGCCACCCCCGCCAAGTTATCCAGGGTCAGCAGCAAGGTGCCAGGTAAAGCCAGTGAAATTGCCACCACCAGCCACGTAACAGCCGTCGCCATCGGCCGGGCTGCCAATTTAGCCCAGCTGTCTCTGGCAGCGGCGCGATGTTGGGAACGCCACGCTGACCACCGGCTCCAAGAACGAGGGCCTTGGCGGCTCATAAAGCCGAAGAGCCCACGAGTCGGCCCGCGCTCAGGGCAATAACGCGATGCCGCAGTCGCGATACCAGCGCCATATCATGGGTCGCCACCAAGACCGTCACACCCACCTGATTAAACGCTTCGAACAGGCTCATGATCTCTAGAGATAATTGCGGATCCAGATTCCCCGTCGGTTCATCGGCAATCAAATACTCCGGCCGGGCCACCACTGCCCGGGCGATTCCGACGCGCTGCTGCTCTCCGGCTGAAAGACTGGCGGGGGCGGCTCTCTCGCTGGCCAGAAGACCGACCTTGTCGAGAGCAGCACGCACCCTGCGAGTGATATCGCGCGGCGAATATCCTGCGACCTCCAACGGTAGAGCCACGTTATCGTGAACGTTTCGGTCGAATAGCAGCCGGTGATCCTGAAATACGACGCCGAACCGGCGCCGATAATGGGCGACCGCCCCACCTTTGAGGTGCCGCGTGGCCGCACCCTGCAACCGCACCTCTCCACCGGTCGGCCTGTCGAGCAGCAGAAGCAGCCGCAACAGGGTGCTTTTACCGGCGCCGGAGTGCCCGGTCAGAAACGCCATTTCGCCGCTGGGAATGTTCAGACTAAGATTTCTAAGCGCGTCTCGGTCCTCGAACCGGCGGCTCACTCTGTCAAACTCGATCAACGCCCCACCTGCTCAGCGAGCATCGAGCAATGCATCCACAAATTGCTCGGCGCTGAACTCCCTCAGATCGTCAGGTTGCTCACCGACACCGATAAACCTGATGGGTTTCTTCAGGCGATTAGCAATAGCAAACAACACGCCCCCTCTGGCCGTGCCATCGAGCTTGGTCACGGCCACCCCGGTGACACCCACGGCAGCGTCGAACTCCACGGCCTGTGAGACCGCGTTCTGGCCGGTACCGGCATCGAGCACCAGCAAGGTCTCATGGGGTACGGTCTCATCCTGCTTGCGCATAACCCGAACCACCTTGATCAACTCGTCCATCAGGTGGGCCTTGTTCTGTAACCGGCCTGCGGTATCGGCGATCAGCACATCCGCACCCCGCGCTGTTGCCGCCGCGAGCGCGTCATACAGAACCGACGCACTATCTGCGCCGGTGTGCTGTGCAATGACGGGGACTCCGTTTCGCTCACCCCACACCTGGAGTTGCTCTACGGCCGCAGCGCGGAATGTGTCGCCGGCGGCGAGCATGACGCTCAGGCCCTGCGACTGAAACCGATGGGCCAACTTGCCAATCGTGGTGGTTTTGCCCGCCCCATTGACACCCACCACCAGTATCACAAAAGGGGTGCGCCCCGTAACGGTCAGCGGTTGCTCCACCCCACTCAATAAGTCGACGAGCGTGGCTTTCAGTGCAGACATCACGGTATCAGCGGCCGAGAGATCTTTGCGGTCGAGCCGTAACCGCAGCGCCTCGAGCACCTCTTGGGTCGTCTCGACCCCCAGATCCGCCATAATCAATTGTTCTTCGAGTGACTCCAGCAACGCCGGATCAAGCTGTTTTTTACCCAGTAGCAAACTGGCGAGTCCCTCGGAGAATTGGCTCCGACTGCGACTGAGACCTTGTTTGAGTCGCGCGAGCACCCCCGCATCAGCGGGCGCCTCCGGGGGCGCCTCGGGAGCGGGCGACGTAGCGTCTCCCCCCGGGGTGTGTTGCTCATCTGGGGGAGCAGGTGCCTCGGATTTGGGGCGACGTGTGAATAGCTTCATGGTCCCATATACTCAATGACAATCATCCGGCTGCCACATGACCACAGGCAACCGCAATAATTAAGAGTCTAGCACTCCGCGAACAGGTATCAGTATGCGGCATCGTCGGGCCTCTTCGGGCGGGTCAGAAGTCCGGGTCATTGGCGGCAATTGGCGGGGCCGCAAAATCCGCTTTGCCGCTCATGACGGCCTGCGCCCAACCGGGGATCGCGTTAGAGAAACCCTGTTTAACTGGCTTGGCCCGCACCTCCGGGGATCACGATGTCTGGATTTGTTTGCCGGATCAGGCGCGCTGGGAATTGAGGCGCTCTCGCGCGGCGCCCTGCATTGCGATTTTATCGAGCAAGATCTGGGGGCGGCTCGCACACTCGAACAAAATCTGATTGCACTCGATGCCGTGCAGCACGCATCCGTCCACAAAGCTGATGCCCTAGAGTGGCTCGCCGGAGCGCGTGAGGGATGGGACATTGTCTTCATAGACCCCCCTTTTAGTGCGGCGCTCGGGTTACCCAGCCTGGAAGCGTTAGCCGGTCGCGGGCTGCTGCGAGACGGTGGACACGTGTATTTTGAGACATCGCGCTCATCGCCAGAACCCATACCGACGGCGCACTACGACACGTTCCGCGAAAAAACCGCGGGCGATGTGTTATTCCGGTTATTAGGGCTCGCCCATCGAGATAACCACCCCGCATCTTAGCCCCCAGCGCTCTCCGCGCGCGCACCCGGCATGTCCGAGGCATCGCGTTTTACGGGTTGCGTCAATCACGCCAGCGAGGTTTGTCCGCTTTCAAAGACTTGTGTAGTCTCTCGTTCAGTCTTGAGAAGGAGGTGGGCCGTGTTAACACATACCGTGGTCTATCCAGGGACATTCGACCCAATCACCAACGGCCACATTGATTTGGTCGAACGTGCTGCAAAGCTATTTGAACGCGTGGTGGTAGCTGTTGCCACGAGTGAAAAAAAAGCGCCGCTGTTCCCGTTGGCGTCACGGGTCGCACTCGCTCAAGAATCACTGCAGCATATTCCCGCTGCAGAGGTCGTGCCGTTTGAAGGTTTACTCATCGATTTCGTGACATCACAAGGATCACACTGTGTCTTGCGTGGACTGCGCGCCGTCGCTGACTTCGAATACGAGTTTCAACTGGCCAATATGAACCGGGCGATGAACCCCGAATTCGAGAGCGTTTTCCTCACGCCGAGTGCGTCACTGTCCTACATCTCTTCGTCGTTGGTGCGAGAAATCGCCTCACTCGGTGGTGATGTCAGCGGCTTTGTTCCGGCTAATGTGGCGCAAGCGCTGAGCAAACAACTTCAATAAGCAAACGGGCGCAGGGAGTCGTCTGCGCGGCGCTTAACGCTGGCAGCTCACGCACAATACCGTGCTGCGACCGCCCTGCCGAATTTCTCGCAGCCCGGTACGACACACCCGGCAGGGCTGACCTTGGCGTCCATAAACCCGGAGCTGCTGGGCGAAATAGCCAGGGGTTCCGTCGCCACCGACAAAATCCCGGAGCGTCGTGCCACCCTGTGCGATCGCGTCCCCCAATACTTGCTTGATACAATCGGCTAGACCGTCATATCGGCGCAACGAGACGCGCCCAGCCGCGCGCCCGGGATGGATACCGGCCATAAACAGGGCTTCATTGGCATAGATATTCCCCACGCCAACGACCACCTTACCGTCCATTACGAACTGTTTAACCGGAATGCGACGGTTTCGTGACTGCTCATATAAGTAGTGGCCAGAAAATTGCGCTGATAGCGGTTCGGGACCGAGATGGTCTAGCAGCGGATGGGACGCGCTGTCGAGCCAGTGAAAGCTCCCGAACCGTCGGGGATCGTGATATCGAAGACACTGCCCATCATCGAGCGCGATATCGATATGGTCATGAAATAGCGCCGGGGCATCAGACGGCATGATACGCAGACTACCGGACATACCGAGGTGCACCATCAAGGTGCCTCGATCTGTTTCCAGTAAGAGATACTTAGCGCGCCGGTTAGTAGCCAAGAATGTGGCGCCCGTCAGTAGCTGACTGAGATTTGCGGGCACGGGCCACCGCAGTCGCGGCTCACGCACGATCACCTTATCAACTTGGCGAGACAAAATATGTGGCGCGATACCGCGGCAGGTGGTTTCGACTTCGGGAAGTTCAGGCATCTCTCATTACGCCAAATGGTCCAGGCCGACTATCGTAACGCGGCTAGCCTAAGACGGGCCTACCCCCGCCCCAGAAACAAAAACCCCGGCGTGTGGCCGGGGTCTGGTTGAACTGAGAAAGATCATGCTTACTTGATCTTGCCCTCTTTGTAGAGCACGTGCTTGCGTGCTACCGGATCGTATTTTTTCATCTCAAGCTTGTCCGGCATCGTTCGCTTGTTCTTGTCCGTGGTGTAGAAATGCCCTGTGCCAGCGGATGAATTCATTCGGATTTTTTCACGCATTATTCAGACCTCACACTTTCTCGCCGCGCGCACGCAATTCTTCCAAAACAGTATCAATGCCGCGCTTGTCGATGATACGCATTCCTTTGGAGGATACCCGCAAAGATACAAACCGCTTCTCGGATTCAACCCAGAAACGATGGTTATGCAGATTTGGCAAAAACCGCCGTCGGGTACGGTTCTTCGCGTGGGATACATTGTTACCGGTTGCCGGGCGCTTACCCGTAACCTGACACACTCTAGACATGAGAATTACCGTCGAGACCAACAAAGGGCGCGTTTTATACCAGAGGGGCAGATGGGGCGCAAGCTGGGCGACGCCGCCATACCTCGGAAGTGTGCAAAAACGCCGGCAAATGCTAGTGTGCGCGCCTGTTTATCGCGAATTTGACGTTCCATGGGCCCATTAGCGCAGCGCCACGTCATTGTGGCCATCTCTGGCGGTATCGCAGCCTACAAGGGCGCTGAGCTCGTACGCCTGCTGAAAAAGCAGGGTGCCGTGGTCAAGGTCATCCTGTCGAGGGGGGCGCGCGAATTCATTACCCCGCTGACGATGCAGGCGCTATCAGGCGAACCCACCTATACAGAGCTGCTTGATGAAACCGCCGAGGCGGGCATGGGGCATATTGCACTGGCCCGATGGGCTGACCTCTTTGTGGTGGCGCCAGCTACGGCCGATGTGATCGCCAGGCTCGCCCAAGGGCGCGCCGATGACCTGTTGACCACTGTGGCGCTGGCGACGCCGGCCCCCGTCGCCGTTGCACCCGCCATGAATCAACAAATGTGGGCCAACGCCGCAACGCAGGACAACCTCAGCCTACTGTCTGATAGGGGTATACATATCGTCGGCCCCGACGCGGGAGAGCAAGCCTGCGGTGATGTCGGCCCCGGCAGGCTGCTTGAGCCCGGCGATATCGTTGCGGCGCTCGAAGAGAAATTGCAGCATCGAAGACTCAGCGGCAAACATGTGGTGATCACAGCGGGACCCACGGTCGAAGCCATAGATCCAGTGCGGTACCTCAGTAATCACAGTTCCGGAAAAATGGGTTACGCGCTGGCTAGGGCTTGCGTGACTGCAGGGGCGCGCGTGACGCTGATTTCGGGACCGGTCAACCTGGTAGCACCCGAACGGGTTGACCTTATCTCGGTGACTTCTGCGCTTGAAATGTGTGAGGCCGCAGTGAGTTACGCCGGCGGTGCGGATTTATTCATCGGCGCTGCGGCCGTTGCTGACTATCGACCCGAGGCCGCGGCGAACCAAAAGATCAAAAAACAACAGGGAAGCGCGCTATCACTGACGCTGGTGGAAAACCCAGACATCATCGCCACCGTTGCCAATTTGTCAGACAGGCCCACAGCCGTCGTTGGCTTCGCGGCCGAAACAGAGAATCTGCTGGCACACGCCCGAGAAAAACGGGCGAGAAAAAACCTGGACATGGTCATTGCCAACGATGTGAGTGACCCAGCTACGACCTTCGGCTCTGACCAGAACGCGGTGTCTCTTGTGAGCGAGCATCAAGAGCACCATCTACCCTTAGCGAGCAAGCTGATCATTGCCGAGCAGCTCACCGATTTGCTGGCTGACTTTTTGGACGGCAGCGCAGCGTAATAGCCCGCCAACCGTATATTTCGGTGCGGCATCTTCACATTGCCTTTGCACGCCGAGCGGCTCATGCTCGGTGCTGTTTTTAGAGCCCCGGAAGAATAACCATGTCATTGAATCAGGGTGAGGCCGGTAATTTTGCCCGGATCCTGACCGAATCACTGCCCTATATTCAACGCTTCACCGGTAAGACCTTTGTCATCAAGTTTGGCGGCAACGCAATGACCGATCCGGCGTTGCACGAAAGTTTTGCTCGGGATGTCGTGCTAATGAAGCTGGTTGGCATGAACCCGGTGGTCGTGCATGGCGGTGGCCCACAAATTGGTCAGCTACTGGAGCGTCTGAATATCGAAACGCAATTTATCGACGGCATGAGGGTGACCGACGAACACACGATGGACGTCGTCGAAATGGTACTGGGTGCCGCGGTCAACAAAGAAATCGTAGACAGCATTCATCGCAACGGCGGGCGGGCCATCGGCATTACCGGCAAAGATGGCCAGTTAATTCAGGCGCGCAAACTGAGCGGCAAGTGGGGACAAGAGGGTCTGCAGGACATTGGCCAAGTGGGCGAAGTCGCCAGCATCGATACCGATATCCTCAATATGTTGAGTGACAGTGACTACATCCCCGTCATTGCCCCGGTAGCGGGAGGTGTTGATGGCCAGACATACAACATCAATGCTGACCTGGTGGCAGGCAAGCTTGCTGAAGTTTTACAGGCTGAAAAGCTGATGCTGTTGACCAACGTCCCGGGGCTTCTGGACGCCGATGGGTCTACCCTGACGGGTCTCTCCACCGCGGAGGTGACGAGCCTGATTGAGGAGGGCGTGATTCATGGCGGCATGCTGCCAAAGATTCAATGTGCGCTGGATGCGGTCCAAGGCGGCGTTACCAGCGCCCACATTATCGATGGCCGCGTACCCCATGCCGCACTGCTGGAAATATTTTCCGATGAGGGCATCGGTACGCTGATCAGCAATCGTAGCTGATCTCAGTGCGCCGGGTATTTACACTGCCGCGGGTGTGTCGATAGCATAAACCCCGGTCGGCGCAGTTACGTGCTGCCGCGATTCTTTCGGGAGGCCACGTCGCCATAACCCCATGTCGAGTAGCAGTAACGATAAGCCCACCGACCGGCGACAACACATTCTGCAGGCGCTCGCCGGCATGCTCGAGAACGTTCCCCTCACCAAGCTGACCACGGCAAAACTAGCCGCAGAAGTCGGCGTATCAGAGGCGGCGCTATACCGGCACTTTCCGTCAAAAACAAAAATGTTTGACGCGCTGATTTCGTTTGCGGAAGAAACGCTGTTCGGGCGCATTGGCAGAATCTCCGCTGAAATGCCAGATTGCCTCAGCCAGTGCCAAGCGCTGATCCGCCTTTATCTCGAGTTTTGCGAGAGAAACCCGGGTATTTCACAGGTCCTGACCGGACGCGCGCTGACCGGGGAATCGACCAAACTTCATGACCGCGTGTCGCAACTCCACGAACGGCTCGAGACACAACTTCGCCAATACTTAAGAGAAGCGGAGATAAAAGAAGGGCTACGCCCGCGCTTAAGTGTTGCCGTGACCGCTAACTTGCTCATGGCATTTGCCGAGGGGCGGGTCAGCCAGTTCTGCCGCAGCCACTTCAAATACCTGCCTACCCAAGACTGGTCCGAGCAGTGGGCGCTGCTCAGTGCTGATTTGATGCGACCTCCCTCATAACCAGTCGCCAAAACCGCGCGGCATTATGGACGCACACCATAGCGCTCCCGGTAGCGCAACAATGCGTCGCGATGCGCCGCCATTTGTGCATTACCCTCAACCCAATCAACAATGTCATCTAGCGAAATCACGCTAATGACCTCAAGGCCCCAGTCCTGTTCAACCTGCTGCACCGCGGAAAGCTCGCCGGAACCCCGCTCGCAACGATCCAGTCCTATCAGCACGCCAGCACCGGTGGCACCCGCATCACTCAGTATCGCCATCGATTCGCGAATGGCAGTGCCCGCAGTCATCACATCGTCGACCACAACCACCCTGCCCGAAAGCGGTGCGCCGACAATACTGCCGCCCTCGCCATGGGTCTTCGACTCCTTTCGGTTAAACGCATAGGGCATATCGATGCCGTGTCGGTTGGCAAGTGCCACTGCCGTGGTGGCAACTAGGGGGATTCCCTTGTATGCAGGCCCGAATAGCATATCGGGTTGGATGTTTGAGTCGCTCAACGCGGCTGCATAGCACTCACCCAGTTGCGCCAAAGCCGCGCCGCTCGAAAATTTTCCAGCATTGAAAAAATAGGGGCTGATGCGCCCAGATTTCAGCTCAAATTCGCCGAACTGCAGCACCTGACAAGCCAGCGCCAGCTCTATGAATTTCTCCCGATATCCCGCGTCGCTCATCTGACCACCTAACTCCTTGGCGTTTGCCGTCATGCGATTGCGACCAACAGCATCGAATTGACGCTAAGCCGCGGTCTGCACACTGGCTTTTTCCGTATGATATGGGATCCCTTTAAGTAGGACTAGCAATGAGAGTCACCAGCCTCGTCACCGAGGGGCTTGAGCGGGCAGCCGAGACTGGCTGCCTGGAGTGGCTGTTCGCTCAGAATGCGGATCTCATTTGTTTGCAGGACACTCAGTGCGCGGAGCATACGCTCAAGGGAGATGCGTTCTTTCCAGAGGGCTACCACCCCTATTTCCTCGATCATTACGATAATCCGAGACTCAATGGCGTCGCGATTTACTGCCGTAAGTTGCCAAAGGCCATCATATGGGGCCTTGGGTTCGATCACTTTGACGCTCAGGGGCTCTACATTCAGGCAGATTATGACGAGGTCAGTATCGGCTCTGTGTTAGTGCCCAGCGGTATTGCCAACGCTCAGGCGATGGCGGACAAACTGGATTTTCTATCGCAGCTCGGCCATCACCTTGAGCGGGTCCGTCATAAGCGCCGCGGATATATCCTGTGCGGCGGCTGGGAGCTGATGGCACACCATGCCGACGCGGAAGAAGCAGGCAATGTGGACGTACTACCCGGACTGTCAGCGTCCGAGCGGGGTTGGTTGCTTGACCTGTACGGCACGGGCTATGCGGACGCTTTCAAGGTGATTGACCAGGACCCCGGTGCCTACACCTGGTGGCCCTTGGGCGACGATGCCGGCGGGCTGCGGACTGACACGCAAATTATTTCAGAGGGCCTTGTTGACCGAGTTGAATCGGTGCGAATTTATGACGAGCAGGCCTTCTCCCGTCACGCGCCAGTCATTATTGACTACGATTTGAGCCTTTAGATTCCGGCCAAAGCCTCTCGCTGCGCCGCGACAATGCGCTCGCCAGCCTGCGTTGCCATATCCAGCAGCACCGCCAGCTCTTCCCGAGAAAAGGTCGCGCCCTCGGCGGTCCCTTGTACTTCGACCAAGCCACCGGTCTCAGTGAAGACGACATTCATGTCGCTATCAGCAGACGAGTCTTCCACGTAATCCAGATCGACAACCGGCATACCCTGCCACATACCCACCGACACAGCGCCGATTAAGTGCTTCAAAGGATCTGCCGTGAGCTCACCTGAGCGCTGCAAACAATTCAGCGCGTCTACCACCGCCACACAGGCACCTGATATCGCCGCCGTCCGAGTGCCGCCATCCGCCTGAATGACATCACAATCGACGGTCAGCGTCCGCTCACCGAGTAAACGGAGATCGAGTGCAGCGCGGAGGGAACGGCCAATCAATCGCTGTATCTCCACGGTCCGCCCGCTCTGCTTCCCGCGGGCGGCCTCCCGGTCCATCCGTGAGCCCGTAGAGCGAGGTAGCATTCCATACTCGGCGGTCAGCCAACCCTCACCTTTGCCGCGCAGAAATCCGGGAACGCCGGCACTAATACTCGCCGTGCAGATAACCTGGGTCCTGCCAAAAGACACCAGCACAGAACCCTCGGCATGACAGGTATAGTTGCGGTCAAACTGGATCAAGCGCATCTCGTCCGGCGTCCGGCCGCTCGGTCTAACCGCTGTTTGCTGCATTTGTCTCTCCTGCGGCGGAACCGCTTCAGTTGTCCTCGCTACTGGTACACTGGACGCCTTTAACGGGGGATCACAGTGACTCAGAGCATGACGGGCTTTGCCCGCGGCAGTGTAACAACGGGGGCCGTAACGGTCACCGTAGAGTGCCGCTCGGTCAATAATCGCTACCTCGATGTGCAATTTCGAATGCCAGACGCTTTGCGTGAAATCGAGGGAAAACTGCGCGATGCCGTCGGCTCCCGTTTTTCCCGCGGCAAGCTCGATCTATCAATTCGCATCGCGGATCAGGTCGTAGATGCGCCGCTGGCGATCGACGAGGCCCGTCTTGCTGCGCTGAAGACGGCGCTGAGCGATATCTCCGCCGCATTTCCGGAGGCGGCTGTGCCTGACCAGCTCACGCTGCTGCTTACCCCTGGGGTGATCACAGATCAAACGCTAGACACGGCAACGCTACACTCCGCGACACTATCCGCGCTGGATGACTGCCTGCAACAACTGAAGGAACAGCGCTGTCTCGAGGGCGAAAAGCTCGCAACCATGATTCGACAGCGAAGCGACGCAATACGCGAGCAACTGTCGGTGCTTCGCGAGCAACTGCCACAGTTACAGGAAGCCCATCGGCAGAAACTTTTACTGCGGCTCAATGCGCTGGACCTAGAGGCGGAGCCAACCCGGCTGGAAGAAGAGATTGTGTATATATTGCAGCGCGCCGATGTAGAAGAGGAGATGGATCGGCTGGGCGCGCATCTCGATGCGATCGATACCGCGTTAGCGGGCAAGGCGCCCTGTGGTCGAAGGCTGGATTTCCTGATGCAGGAGTTGAATCGGGAGGCTAACACGCTGGGATCAAAATCTACCGCACTGAGTACCACCAACACGTCGGTTGAGTTTAAGGTACTGATCGAGCAAATGCGGGAACAAATTCAGAACATCGAGTGAACTGAAGCAGTGAATAAACAACCGTCACGAGGTCAATTGGTAATCGTTTCCGCACCGAGCGGCGCGGGAAAAACTTCTCTGATAAAGGCCCTCATCGAATCTGACGACCGCATCGAGGTCTCCGTCTCCCATACCACGCGTGCCATGCGACCCGGCGAGAAGAATGGGGAGAATTATTTCTTCGTCTCGTCAGCCGAATTTGACACGCTCAGGAACGACGGGGCCTTCTTCGAATGGGCGGAAGTATTCGGTCATTTTTACGGCACAAGTGTTGCCCAGCTCGAGTCGCGGCTAAGTGCCGGCGCCGATGTGATTGTGGAAATAGACTGGCAGGGTGCTCAGCAAATACGGCAATTGATGCCCGAGAGCGCTTGGATTTTTATACTGCCGCCGTCTGTTGAGGCGCTGAAAGCGCGGCTTGAAAACCGAGGCCAGGACGACCCCGGGACAATCGACGTGCGCATGCGCGCCGCCCGCGATGAAATCTCGCATTGGGAAGAGGCCGATTACTTAATCGTCAATGAGGACTTCGACACGGCCTTATCTCAGCTCAAGGCAGTGATCAAAGCGCAACGATTGCGCACTAACCAGCAGCGCTCGGCGTTGAACGCGCTGCTGTGCGATCTGCTGGGCAGCGCGCCGCGTATCGAGGACTGATGGGTCAAATTTACGCTCTGGGCGCGGTGTGATTACACTTCCTGGGGTATACTGCGCGGCCGCATCGAAAAGCGGTGAAAATCAGGAGACAACGCTGTCATGGCGAGAATTACTGTTGAAGACTGTCTGGATAATGTCGATAACCGATTTGAATTGGTGATGCTTGCCGCCAAGCGCGCCCGTCAAATGGCTATCGGTGGACGTGATCCACTGGTCCAAGATGAATCAGATAAAGCGACCGTTATCGCGCTGCGGGAGATTGCCGAGGGATTGATTACGCCTGAAGTGCTCGCACGTGAAAGCCAAATCGAAGCCGAAGAAGAGCTGGCGGCCAGCTTCGAGACACCCATCCTCTAATTTGGGGTACCGCTGGCGGTGGTGGCAACAGCACTACAGGCGCTCGGCGGCTCTCTCACAAGCGTCACTCGCCGCGGCGCCCCTAGTAGCTCGCCAGTGCCCCGCGTTGGTTATTTTGCGAACAGCTCGCTAGCGGCATTCGAACAACTGATTGCTGACTACCTACCGCTCGATCAGGCGCAACAAGTGCGCCGCGCCTATTACTATTCGGAACAGGCTCATTACGGCCAAACACGCCGTAGCGGCGAGCCCTACGTCACACACCCGTTGGCCGTTGCCAGCATTCTCGCGCGCATGCATATGGATGCGCAAAGCCTCATGGCGGCGCTACTTCACGACGTGATCGAGGATACCGGTGTCAACAAGGATGATATTGGCGCGCAATTTGGTTCCGAAGTAGCAGAGCTGGTCGACGGCGTGAGCAAATTAACGCACGTCGAATTTGACTCGGTAGAACTCAGACAGGCTGAAAACTTCCAGAAAATGACACTGGCCATGGCCAAGGACATTCGCGTCATTTTGGTCAAGCTGGCCGATCGGCTCCACAATATGCGCACCTTAGGCGTACTGAATCGCGACAAGATCAAGCGCATCGCCAATGAAACACTCGACATCTATGCGCCCATCGCCATGCGGTTAGGCATGAACGAAGTGCGCATGGAGTTCGAAGATTTAGGCCTGAAAGCGCTGTACCCAATGCGGGCCCGTCGACTAGAAGCTGCGCGCCGGGCCGCTAGTGGAAATCGCAAGCAGCTGGTCGATCAAATCCGGGATCAACTGACCCAAACCCTGTATCGAGAGGGCTTGAGCGCCAGCGTCATCGGGCGCGAAAAACATCTCTACAGCATTTATAAAAAAATGAAGGCGAAGCGTAAATCCTTCGCCGATGTAATGGATATTTTCGCTTTTCGACTCATTGTCGACTCGGTCGATGACTGCTATCGGGCTCTAGGCATGGTGCACAGCCTGTATAAGCCCGTACCCGGTGAATTCAAGGATTACATCGCCATTCCAAAAGCCAATGGATACCAGTCGCTGCACACCGTACTCAAAGGCATGCACGGGGTACCAATAGAAATTCAGATCCGTACTCACGAAATGGAAGACATGGCGAACAATGGTATCGCCGCCCACTGGCTCTACAAAACCGAAGAGACAGGCGCCAGCATGTCGCATACACGAGCCCGCGAGTGGGTGCAGGGTCTTTTAGAAATGCAGCAACGGGCCGGTGACTCGCTGGAGTTTATCGAAAACGTAAAAATTGATTTGTTCCCAGACGAAGTCTATGTCTTCACGCCCCGCGGAGATATTTTGGAGTTGCCCAAAGGATCTTGCGCTATCGACTTTGCCTATGCCGTGCACAGCGATATCGGTAACCACTGTGTGGCCGCGAGGGTGTCTCACCAATTGGTCCCGCTATCAGAGCCCCTAGAGAGCGGGGTCACCGTCGAGATTGTGACCTCTCCATCAGGCAGGCCCAATCCGTCCTGGCTTAGCTGGGTCATAACCGCGCGAGCGCGCACCCATATCCGCCACTTCTTGAAGAACCAGCGTCGCGAAGACTCCCTCGCCCTTGGTAAAAATTTGCTCGATCGCGCGCTGATGACACAAGGCGCTCGGCTCAACGCCATTGATGAACCAAAAATGCAGGCCGCGTTGCTATCCCTAGGGAAGCCAGACGTAGAGGCATTGCTGGTTGACGTTGCGCTCGGAAATACTCTTCCTCACATCGCCGTTGCGCTGCTGACTAACAACGAAAATGAGCCCGCAGTCACGAGTGAGAGAGCTTCTTTGGGCATTCGTGGTACAGAGGGTGTTGGGGTGACTTACGCCAAATGCTGCTGCCCGCTACCCGGTGATCCGATTCAGGGCTATTTGGGCCAGGAACGCGGGCTGGTGGTGCACCGGGATAGCTGCCGCAATCTGGTGGAGTTGCGAGAGCAGCCGGACCGGCTAATCGCACTGTATTGGGATGAAGACATCGATCGCACCTACCCCGTAGGCCTTCGGGTGCAAGTCGAGAATCGGCGAGGAATGATCGCCGTACTGGCGACGCGGCTGAGTTCCATTGGGCTCAACATAGAGCGCATCGCGACACAAAATAAAGATGCTGAGATCACTTTTGTCGATCTGGAGCTGCAAGTTTCCAGCCGTATACACCTTGCCCGCGTCATGAAGCGGCTACGCACCATTGACGGCGTACTTAAGGTGTACCGGAGCGCCCGCAGGTAATCGCTGTGCCGCTACATGGCTGGCGCGCATAGACGCTTGCTCCCGGGATCCGTCCATTATTCAATAGCAGGCCGACCGTTCGCACTGAGGAGCACCCTGTGTCCAATAGAGCCGTCATCGCCACCCAATCTGCACCCCAAGCGATTGGCCCCTATTCGCAAGGGATCAAGGTGGGCAACACCGTTTGGATATCCGGGCAAATCCCACTGGACCCCGAGACAATGACGCTGGTCAGTAGCGATATCAGCGCCGAGGCCACACAAGTGTTCAAAAATCTGGCGGCGGTTGCCGCCGCCGCAGGGGGTGCACTGGACGACGCTGTCAAAATCAATATCTCGCTGACGGACCTCGCCGATTTTGAAGCGGTAAACCAAGTCATGGCATCCCACTTCTCAGAGCCTTACCCTGCACGAGCCTGCGTTCAGGTGGCCGCATTGCCCAAGGGCGCGCGCATCGAAGTCGAGGCGATCCTGGCGCTTTAATGGCGCCGCATCAATGCGGCGACAGCGCCTCTCGCGCTGAAAGCATTGCCGTGTAGCCATCGCGCCACGTAGGGAATCGAAATTCGAAACCCAGTTGCGCCAATCGGTCATTGCGGCAGCGCCGATTGGCGCGGTTGCGCGCGTTCGATGTCTCCTCGCGCAGTGAAACCCCCATCTGTACCGCTAGCCACCGCTCTATTTCGTGGGTTGGGGTATGATCGGAGTCGCTGGCAATCAACGTGGGGGGAACAGCCTCCGCATTGGCATCCCGAAGCAGGCAATGCGTAATCAAGCGCGCCAGGTCCTCGCGGTGAATACGATTACCATAAGACGCGGCCGGTGCAGCAGCCACCCCCGACAAGACGCGCCGCATTAACATCCCGTCGGGATCCCCGTAGATACCCGACGGGCGAATGACGGTAGTCATCGCGCCCCTTCGAACGGCAGCCTCAGCGGCAACGATTGCGGCAGATTGAGGTTCTTGGGTATTTAACGGCGAGTACTCGTCGACCCAGCCGCCCTGGGATTGACGATAAACGCGCGTAGAAGAGATCCATATAACGCGGCGCACCCCGGTGAGCCAGTGCTGTTGGGCAAGCGTTTCTGCGACAGCGAGAAACCCTGATTGATATCCCGCTGGGTCGTATCCTTGCGGCGTCGGTGTTACCAGGACGTAATCAGGCCGCACCAGCGTCAGCGCCTCAAAAGACGCGGGATCAGTCAAATCAACGGAGTGACGCTCGAATATTGCGGGTAGCTTGGCCACATTTCGACGCGCCGCAGTGATATGCCAGCCAGTCTGCGAGAGCGCCTCACCTACCCGCGTACCAATATCGCCGCAACCGAGAATCAATAACCGCATGGCTTACCGCCCGAGAGCTAGAGTCGCTAAGATAACAGCCTAGCACGGCCTTTTCGCCAAGAGACTCGATTGAACAATTCCATCCTTCACAATTCCGTCTCAACCTTGCGCGGCGTCGGAGAAAAGCTGGGCGAACGGTTATCAGAGATAGGCATTCGCACACTGGAGGACCTGTTATTCCACTTCCCGTTGCGGTATCAAGACCGCACGCGCATCACCCCCATCGCTGGCGCAATCGATGCTGCTGACGTAGTTGTCGAAGCCGTCGTGCGGGGCGCGGCGGTCACCATGGGCCGGAGGCGTTCACTCATCGTAAAAGTCGAGGATGCCTCTGGTTTGCTGAATCTGCGCTTTTTCCATTTCAGGCAGTCGCAAGTCAAACAATTCAAGGCCGGAACCCGAATTCAACTATTCGGTACGGCGCGCCG
>Ga0181581_10001501_pt1 | contig 18135 bp, 10 predicted proteins | sample 071ome_22_FD_132433 | JGI IMG/M metagenome (GOLD analysis project Ga0181581, IMG submission 132433) | Coastal salt marsh microbial communities from the Groves Creek Marsh, Skidaway Island, Georgia - 071404AT metaG (megahit assembly) | ecosystem: Environmental > Aquatic > Marine > Intertidal... | reverse complement strand
ATTTGTGCCTGAGTTTGACGATTCTCCCCTTGTGCTTCGTCATCTTCAACATTTTGATCGTTGACAAAGTATTTAAGCACATTTGGCTTTCTTCCTCGTTCAATACGATATTTGACACCTTCTACTTCAAAATCTAACGTAACCAGCATTTGTTTACTGTTAGTTTTGTTTACAAGGTTGTCTTTGCGTATATTAGTTAGTGCATTGCCATAGATAGCATAAGATAATGCATTAATAATTGTTGTTTTGCCTGTACCGTTACGACTTCCATCGCCGCCTAAGTCCAAGTTATTGCCCAATACTAGTGTGAGCCCGTTATCAGTAAAACGCACAGCTTGCGTTACATTACCGACACTCATAAAGTTTTTTATGGTAATATCTTTAAGTGTAATCATAGGGAATTATATATATCTACCAGGATTTTTTTATCGATCATTGCGCTGTCTACAGCATTTAAACTATTATACACGATTTGGTCTACATTTTCAACCTCAATATCGTCTACAACTTTCCAATCCTGTGCATGTTCTTCCTTTTTGCTAGGGATCAACGCTATTTCTCTAACGTTGTACTGTTGACTAAAAGTTTCTTTAATAAAACTTGCTTCTTCATAACTGATATTAATGTCTAGTGATGCTCGACAATAGGTATATTCGTTTAATATAACATCAGGTTCATCAATTAGTCTGCTTAATGAAACTGTTCTATAACGAGGACCGTTCCAGTTAATATATTCTGGAGTGCCTCCCCATTCTAGTTTCATCATTCCTCGATCATCGTCCCACGCATCTGCATAGTTATGACCAAACGGACTACCTAAATAGTGGACGTTGCCTTTGTTTTGTCTTTTGTGAAAATGTCCAGTAAACACATACTCTGGACCTGTCAAATGTTCTGCATTAATACCGCCATGATCAGGCATCTCTACCATTGCGTTCATTTTAAAGAATGGAAGCTCAAAGTGTCCAAACATATAGCGACATTTTGTTTTGCTTAGACTTTTCCATTCATCTCCAACTAACCAAGGTATAAGTGCAACATCGTTTTTAACAAGTGCATCTTCTACTAGTGTTACATTATCAAACAGTCCTGCGTAAGGCAAACTGTTTAAGTCACGTTTTTCACGATAGTAAAGATCGTGATTGCCCATGATCATATACACATGTTTAAATGCACGACTGAGTTTACCTACATTCTCTACACTATGATTTAGTGTGCTTACATTTACACTAGCTCTGTGATGATGCCAGTCGCCTAAAAATATGCAAGTTTCGCAGTCTTGGCTTTGTTCAATGAACCAGTCTACAAAATCAGCACAGTCTTTGTTGTGTTGTTTACTGTTGTTTTTGTTGCCGAAATGTATGTCTGTAAAACATGCGGCTCGATTAAAAAATGTCATGGCTTTCCGTTCAAAGAATTTATACTTTGTACATAATAATTGAAAATTTTAGGGATGTCAACCTATATGTTAAATCCGTGTTCTTTGCGCTCTTTATCAGCTTGCTCGTCCCACTTAGCACGTTCTGCCATTTCGTGTTCGATCTGTCTAGTAAAGCTAGGCATATGACCGTTTTCTTGTAGCAAATCGTCACGTATGTTTTGGTTACGCTTTTCTAAATTTAACACTCTAGTAAAACTATTTGTTACTGCGGCTGTATAATATGCAAAAGGATTTTGTGATTTAAGCTCGTTGAACTGCAATCCAATTTGTGACAATTGCAATAATGCATGACTACGCATTTCATCTACATAAGTGTAACCACGCCAGTTACTACGCATACTATAACGTTCGCATAGTTTGATGTACATCTTTGCTAGATTATTACTAATACTTCCGTGTGTTGTATTAAACTTACCATTATCAAATCCGCCTTCCCAATGACTACGAACAACTTCTTTAAGTTCGTCATTTAAGTAAGCATAGTGTTTGAATGGAGGAAAATTACATTTACTGTGATGATCCGCAGTAGTTTTAGGTTTACTTTTGCGACCAGGCTCTAAAGGTACATGTTCAAATGTCATAACTCTAAATACAAGACTATTTTCATCAATTGTATCTGGATCTACTTTATATGTAATTTGTTTAGGCTTTTGGCTTGCTTTTCTTGGACCCGCATCCCATTCAATAAATGCAGCTTCGTATGCTTGTGTACTAAGTTGTGCTGCACGATTTTCTTTTGCTTGTTGAATTACTTCTGGTTTTTTAATATCTTCGATGTCTTCAACTATAACATCAAATCTACTGTATTCGCTGTCTAAGATACTACAAAAGCTAAGTTTACTTTTGTGTATTTCTTTTAACATATCTTTATTGTTTAAGTAATTTTGCCTCTTCATATTATTTCCTTATAAATTAACATAATAATAACACCTGTTACAAAATTGTCAAGACATCTAACATAATAGTAGCAGTTATTTCCGCTATAAATACTATTAAGGAGATTTCAATGAGATATTCGCAATTGATCGAAGATGTAGCTAATGACATCGCTGTTTTTTATGGCGGTCGTTTTCAACCTATGCATAGTGGGCATCATCAAGTGTATATGGATCTAGTGGAACAGTTTGGTTCCTCTAATGTATTTATCGCTACTATGTTAGCCCAAAATGCGGATCCTAGTAAAAACCCATTTACTTGGGAAGAAAAAACTATGATTATGCAAAAGATGTTTGGCATACCTGCAAAGCAAATTTTAAACACCAGTCCGTACAGACCTGATGTAAAACTAACTGGCAAAGATCCTAACAACACTGCTATTGTGTTAGTGTTCAGTGCTAAGGATGCAGGACGTTTAAAAGGTGGCAATTACCTTAGAGACTATGTACCTGGACAAGAGCTACTGCCAGGTGATCAAGCAGGCTATATACTTGAAGTCGGAATCAAAGAAGGTGGCATGAGTGCTACTGACTTTAGAAATGAAATGCAAAATGAAGCAGTACCAGAAGAAAAGAAACGTGACACGTTTATGAAGTTTTTTGGTAGCTTTAATGAAAAAATGTACAATTGGATTAAGGATAAACTAAATGCCAATGCTAGCTGAAAATAAAACTATGCTAATGCTTAAACCAGGAGCTCAAGGTTTATATCAAACACCTGCTGGCGCACCTGGTATTGTTTTTCCTTTTCAGCCTGATGTGTCTTACAGTCAGCCTGTAAACTATAATACATATGACTTGACACACACAAACTATGGATTTCATGCTTATAGGAATACACCTAGTCCGATGTTACAAGTAACTGCACAGTTTGCAAGTACAACAGACGAAGAAGGTAGATATACACTAGCATCTATACACTTTTTAAGAAGTGTTACAAAGATGTGGTTTGGTATAAATGAATCTACCCCTCCTGGGCCAGGTACTCCTCCTCCTGTGCTAGAATTTAGTAGTTTTGGTTCTCGTATGTTTAGCAGAGTTCCGGTTGTTGTTAGCAGCTTTGCTACTACTTTTGATAGCGGAGTAGATTTAAAACTTGTTGACGGGCAAAGCATACCAGTGATAATGACATTTGCAATTGACTTAATGGTACAAGTTAATCCCGATAGACAAAAGAATGAATATAGTACTTCTAGTTTTGTTAGTGGAAGTGCATACTCGCAAGGATTTATTTAATGGCTAGACCTAATTATAAAGATACTAGTAACTATGCAATAACAGATATGAATAAAAAATATCTAGAGTTATATCAGCCTCCTATTACTAGAGATAAATTAGATGATCGTAGACATACACTGATTATACAAGAAAAGTATCACAGGCGCCCGGACTTGTTAGCATATGATTTATATGGTAATTCTAGACTGTGGTGGGTGTTTGTACATTACAACAGAAATGAAATCAAAGACCCGATTATGGATTTTACAGCTGGAAAGAAGATTGAGGTGCCAAAAACATTTAGTCCATCAGGGGTTAGATAATGGCCGTTCTCAGTATTAGAAACAACAACCCAGGAAACATCAGAGATACAGGAATTGCTTGGGAAGGCCGCACAGGCAGTCAAAGCGGATTTGTAACATTTGCAACACCTGCAATGGGTGTACGTGCAATGACTAAAAATCTCTACAGTTATCAAAACAGAGGATTAACCAGTGTTCGCCAGATGATATCTACATGGGCGCCGCCAAGTGAAAATAATACCAATTCGTATGTTAATCAAGTTGCGTCAGCAATGGGTGTTGATCCTAATGCTAGTATTGATTTAAGAAGTGATCCTGCACTGACACAAAGAATGCTCAATGCGATGATTCGAGTTGAAGGTGGTGCAGAAGCTAGTAGTTATTTTAACAGTCATGTTGCTAGTGGTATTGCTATGGCAAATGGCACTACGCCTCCAGATGCTGCTCCTACCACAACAACAGATGCAGAAACAGCCGCATCGATAGCAGAAAACCCAACAGGAGATGCAGACGGCGACGGTGTTCCTAATGCTGAAGATGCAACACCAGCAGGCGAACCTCCAGCTCCTGGAAGTGACGGAGTTGGCAGCGGCGGCACTCCTTTTTACTTAGATAATATGTTAAATCGCTTTGACAACTACACTTATAGATGGGCGATACATATGGTGCATCCTTCAGAAAAAGATGCGTTTGAAGATAACATTCCTAATAGAGTTATTACGCTAGCTGACAGTGGTGTTGAAAGCGAAATTAATATTACAAATGTAGATCAAAACTTAGCACTTACTTTTAATCAACCTAATAGAAATGCTGTAGCTAACCAATTTATATTTGAATTGTCAGAGCCTGGAGGAGCAACACTGTTTAATAGAATTTTGCTAGGTGCTAGACTATTAGGAATTGAAAATCATTTACAAGCATCATATCTATTAGAATTAAAGTTTGTTGGATATAACCCAGACGGCAATGTTAACAGTAATATAATAGGCCCGTTTTATTATAATTGTACAATGGCTAGTTTAACATTTGATTACAAAGACGGCGGCACATCATATAAAGCAGAACTAATTGAAACAGATTTGCATGCTTATGAAAGATTACACCTGCACTTGCCTCAAGACATTCAAGTAAGTGCTAGTACATTTGGGCAATTCTTAGAAGAGTTTGAACGTGAAATTAATGAAAAAGAACGTGAAAGAATTGAAAGATCACCGGGTCAGCTATTTCCAACAGAGTACACACTTACAACAGACAGCGAAGCTTCGGAATGGACTAGTTGGGGATTTGAAGCGGTTACAGGTGAACAATTAGAACAAACAAGTGGTATTAGTGTGTCAGGTAGTGGCTCACTTAATTTCGAATTGAATCAAGGTACTAGTGTTGTTGCTGCAATTGCAACTGCACTTTATCAAACCACTAACTTTCAAAGATTTCCAATATTCAATGGTGGGTTTGGTAAAGACAATCCAAGAGATGGAGAAGTTAAAGCTGAAAGTTTAGCACAGCTAATAACTTGGATGAAACTAAACACTTCAACTGCATTTGGTCCATATGATCCAATGGCAAGGCATTATCAAAAGAAACTTACATATACTGTGGGAAAATATATTACTCCGGAAATAGTTCACGATCCTGGTAGTTACTTTGATTCTATTAACAGTACAGATACACAAAGAGAACGTCTTAGAACTATTGTACGTGAAGGATTAATTAGAAAACGTTTTGATTATACTTACACAGGTACAAATACCGAAGTTATTGATTTAGATATTACACTAAACAATGCGTACTATCAACTTCAAGCACTAAATCACGGATTTGTTCAGCAACGTGATCAGTTCTTTGCAGGCGCAGGCGCAGCTACACAGCAAGCAGCTCGTGACAGAGGAACACACTTAGAATTACGTAATCGACTTGAAACTCTACAGCGTGAACAAACAGAATTACAAGAAAGTCTAAGGGGTCTTACTCCTACAGAACAAAACAATCAAGGACGGGCTAGTGTTGAAAGGCTTGCTGCACTTGAAAGTGAAATACAAGAAACAAGACAACAAGCTGACAGGGCCGAACAAGTTGCTTCGGCTAGTTTAGACTCTGCATTAACTAACAATGCTGGTAGATTAAGTCCAGTTGCTAGAAGGTATATTACTCAAAGTGATGTAGTTAGCAGTGCTAGTGTTGACCGTGCTTCGGGCAGAGATATGCCATTGAGTTTTTATCAAAGTGCTGTAAACAGTAATGCAACAGCAGGACCTGACAAAGGTGATAACCCTGGGGTTGTTATGTTAGGTGCAGTAGAAATTAATTTAAACACTTTAGGCGATTTAGTTGAACAAAATATTGTTGTTAGAGGAGATCCATATTGGTTAGGAAGACCACGTGGAGCTCAAACACAAGGTGAGTTTGCGGGTGCAAACTATGAACGAGGTGGGTTAAATTACTTTTTATATCTAAACTTTCCAACTTATCCTAATCCTGAATCAGGTCTCATGGAAGTTGCTGAACAAGATTTTAGTATTATGGGGTTATATAGAGTTTATGCTGTACAAGCAAGCTATAGAGATGGACAATTTATAATGACTCTAAGTTCTTTTAGAGACATGGCAACAAACGTTGGTCTAGTAGCACAAGAATTAATATCAGGTGTTATTGATACAGGTGTTGCAAATCAATTGCCTGGAATTAATCAACAAGGTGAAGGTGATGGCGGCGCACCTGGAGAAGAAACGCCTAGAACTCCAGGACCAGAGTTAGGTGATCTGAGAACTGGTACTGGAAGCGGCAATGTAACACAAGGACAAGGTGGGACTATACGTCCGGACCCAGTCAATCCTAGATTACTAGATATTCTTTCACGTGCAGGATCTGCTGCGGGCGTTGATGTTACAGTAAGCAGTGGCGGACAAGCTAGTCAGGCAGTTGGAACAGGTAGTACACGACATAATCATGGTTATGCAGCAGATGTTAGTATTCAAAGCGGAGGTAGAACACTGAGCTTAAATAATCCAGCAGATGTTCCTATCATTCAAAACTTTATGAGAGAAGCAAGAGCTGCCGGAGCAACTGGTCTAGGAGCAGGCAACGGATATATGGGAAATAATCATTATCACATTGACATTGCAGCATCTGTTGGACAAGGACCGGCAGCATACTGGGGAGGCCCACGAGACCCTAGAACAGGAACATTCATCAGCGCAAATGCTCCTCGGTGGTTAGGACAAATTTGGTCAGGAGGATAATATATGTCAGACATGGATAGATATACAGGTTTAAACAGAATCAGTAAAGGTGTTCCGGGTAGATTTGACCGTGACAATGTTGACGGCATGCGTAATCTCAATGGTCTTTTTCTAGCTAGAGTAGTAGGTGTTCAAGATGACACATATCAAGGACATGTAACAGTTGAACTTGTTGGTCATCAAACAGTTAACAACAGAGGCAGCAAACAAAGTTTACACAGAATACGTAGAACTAGTCCGTTTGGCGGAAACATGCAAGGAGCAGACCATACTTTATCATATGGTATGAGTAGTCATCCTCCAGCACCTGGAACAGAAGTTTTAGTTGGTTTTACAGGCAGAGAGCAAGAAGGTTTTATGGTAGGTATTTTACCTGATGCTACTAGAAATTCTTCTGTTCCTGGATTGCCTGCTAGTGAAGTGCAAGGAGAAAATGGAACTGTCTTAGGCGTAACAACAGATACTTCTGTTTTCGAGTCACAGCAAGGAAATCAGCGAACTAGACATCCTCTTGCTAATGGAATAGCACAACAAGGTTTAGGATTAGACCCTATTAGAGGTATTGGTAGTAGCGGGTCACGCCGTGAAAGTCCTAGCAATATGATGGGATTTAATAGTCCTGGTGGTCATAGTTTTGTTTTAGACGACGGAACTGTAAGTAGTGGGGCAGCATTAAACCCTGATCCTAATAGAGAGGCTGGGAAAAATAACTTAGTAAGATTGCGTACAGGAAGCGGCGCTCAGATTTTAATGAATGATAGTGCAGGTATTGTTTATATTATTAATCAATCAGGCACTAGCTGGATACAAATGAGCGATGATGGAAACATTGACATTTATAGCGAAAACAATATTAGCTTACACGCAACTAATGATTTTAACTTATACTGTGGCGGCGATTTTAATTTAGATGCAGACAGTATAAACATCAAAGCTAGAGGCAGCGATGGAATTAAAATGGAAACAGCTACAGGTGAGTTTAATGTACACAGCAACAAAGATATAAAACTTACAACTGATCTAAACATGCATTTAAAAGCAGCTGGCAATAGTAGGCAAACTGCTAAATTGATTGACTTGAACGGTCCTGAAGCAACTGAAGCATCTAAGCCAACTTCTAGTAATTTGTCTGTTAATAGAACAGTTAAAGAAAGCATCAACGGCAGAGTACCAGAACATGAACCATGGGGAGGTCACGCAGAAGCTGAAAGTTCATTGGCAGCACAAGCGCCAAGTAGATTTGCACCTAATGCTAAAGATTATGATACTGGAAACATACAAGCAAATCAAGGACCTGCTGGTGGCGGACGACAAACAGATAGCGCAGATATTGCACAGTCAGCTAGAGAAACAGGAGTTGGTAGAGAAACACTAACTCCAACAGGTGACATAAATCCAAGAACAGGACGACCATTCTAATGTTAACAGAAGTACCTAGATTTTTTCAAACTGTATGGACTGATTTTAGTATCAAAGATCAAACAATTTATGATACTAAAATAGATATTGGTGATGTGAGTTATAGTGACAATGTTAGAGACGTAGCACTTAACTTTCATAGATATAATGCTTATAATAAATCGGGGTATGGAGAAAGTACGTTCGATAGAGGCGTAACTGAACAAGAAGCATATGATAACTGGATACAAACATTTAATGTTCAAAATAGAATAGTATTAAAAGCACTAATAGCAGTAGGTGTTTTAAAAATAAGTCAGAATGTATATGATGCTTTTGTTTTATTAAATTGGACAACAGGAAAAACTCTAACAGTACAAGCAAGTGAAGGCATATATGATTTGAAACCTGCACTGCTAGACGATGATACTACTACACTTGCAAATATGATTAACAGAAGTACTATCAACAAACAAAAGTGTAATAGAGTTGCAAATATTTTACGCTTGGTAGATTATGGAAAACCTAAAAACAGAAGCTGGCTTAGAACAAACGGCATTTATGAAATGCGAACAAAAAATGAATTGGGTGAGCTAACATCTGATCAGTTACGAGCAGCAAGATTTGCATATTACGCAGAAACACTAGACTTTTTACCGTTTACACCAGAAGGAATAAAAAGAGACATTGCTTCTAAATATAAAGAAACGTTGATCCAACAAACATTTACCTATGATGGCAATAATAATACATTTGAATTATTTCAAACACCTAGTATGATGCCTGTAGAAAAACTATCTGTATATGTCAATAATGAATTTATTCAGCATTATTATGACTATACACTAAGTGGACAAGTGTTAACAATAACAAAAACCATTAACATAAACGACATTATCAAAACTACTATTAAAATATAAACTGAGTAGTTAATTTCGCTATAAATAGTAGTATGGCAACATATATTGGATATAGTAGTATTGGTAGTGTAATAGGAAGCAAAATCCTTACAGATGCGGATTTAGCTAAACGTGATCTTATGAATCACTTTTACACCAGAAAAGGCGAACGTGTACAAAACCCACAGTTTGGTAGCATCTTACCAGAACTGGTTTTTGAACCTTTAGATTATACAACAGAGCGAGCAGCATTAGACGATGTAACTCGTATTATTAAAAGTGATCCTAGATGGATTGAAGAAGAAACACTTTTGTCAAAACCAGACGATCATACATTGACAATAAGAGTTAGATTAAGATACAAAGATACTGGCACAGCAGAAGAATTGTATCTAACATTTACAGGCGAGACAGAATAATGGCACAAGGCGCAAGACAAAGCAGTTTGTTTGCTGCGGAAGATTTTAGCGTAGTATACGAAAGTTTCAGTGAGGCTAATTTTCAAGCATATGACTATGAAACTATCAGAAATACTATGGTTGAATACATTAACAATAACTATCCAGAAAATTTCAATGACTGGATTAGTTCAAGTGAATTTGTAAGTTTAGTAGAACTTATGGCCTTTTTGGGTCATAACTTAGCATTTAGAGCGGATTTAGCTAGCAGAGAAAATTACCTAAGTACAGCAGAACGCAGAGAAAGCGCCTTGCGTATTGCTGAATTTTTAGGTTACACGCCTACAAGAAATATTATTGCTAGCGGCTATTTAAAAGTTGAAAGTGTTCGTACTTCTGAGCACGTATATGATGTAGATGGCAATAGTCTTGCAAACCAAACTGTGCAATTTGAAGATGTCACTGATCCTGACACTTATCAAAACTTTATTACAATTATGAATGCTATTTTTCAAAGCAGTAGTAGGTTTGGATCTCCTTATGCTAAATTTACTAAGAACGGCATTCAAAACGAAATATACAGAACTAGTAGTGTAAACAATACTAACAGTCAAACATTTACAGGAAACGTAAACGGAAGAAGTGCAAGTTTCAGTTTGCATAGTGTTTCCTACAATTCGACTACAAACACACTAATTGAAAAAAATCCTAACCCGTACGGCGTTATTGATATGCTTTACCGCAATGATAACAGTGGGTTTAGTAGTCCTAACACAGGATTCTTTTTAGGATTTAAACAAGGCACACTTGATTATAAAGATTACAATATTACTAACGGATTGCCTAACATGGTAATCGATGTTAATGTTAATAACATTGCCAATGGAAACATCTGGGTGCAGACAATCGACGAAGCAGGACAAGTTATTAAAACTTGGACTAGAGTTGATAGACTATTCGGAATGAACAGTATTTTTAACTCAGCTCAAAACAACATCAGAGACATTTATACAATCAGTAGTAGAGAAAATGATCAAGCAAGTATTGTGTTCAGCGATGGACAATTTGGCAATATACCACGTGGAATTATTCGTGTATGGTACCGCACAGGTTTAAATCAAAATTATACATTAAACCCTGACAGCTTTAGCGGAACACAATATAGTTTCACATACACTGGCGCAGATGGAAACACATATAATGCATTATTTTCATTAAAGTTAAGAAGTAATGTAACAAATGCTAGTGCAAGAGAAAGTATTGAAAGTATCAAAGCTAACGCAGGACGCTTTTTTGCTACACAGGATCGTATGGTCACCGCAGATGACTACAGTTTGTTTCCTTTAACAGTTAGTGAAAACATTCGTAAAATTAAAAGCATTAACCGTGTACACAGTGGCCATAGTAGATTCCGTGATTTATACGATCCTACTGCAACTTATAGTGACGCTACTAATTACTTAGATGACGGTTATATGTACGAACAAAACGAAACAACACGTAACTTAGTAAGTCTACCAACAAATCTAAATAGTGAACAAATATATCAAAGATATATAAAGCCGTTACTTAATAATCCAGAAGTTAAAAACTTTTATTACAATAGACACAACTATGTTGCAGGTAAAATGAATGGAAAACTTCACTATAGCGATACTACACAAGCAATTACATATTGGACAGCAGATGGCAGTGCAACAGGTTGCTTCCGTTGGAACCAAGTTAATAAAAGTTCAAATAGCTGCACAGGATACATTACTTACAACAGTATTGTTCAACGTTTAGGTACAACAGCAACTAATAGTTTACACAAAGCAGAAATAAATGGATTAGTAGAATTTATAACTGCTCCTTACAAATTAGGATATATTAAAACAATTGCAGTTACTGACGGTGGTAGCGGTTATACTGGTACGCCTACTGTTACCATTGGCGGAGTTGGAACTGGCGCAACGGCAATTGCAAACGTTAACGCAGGTGTTGTTGTTAGTGTTACTATCACTGACAGTGGTGAAAATTATAACGATGCAACTAGTGTTACAATTACGGGTGGCGGCGGATCAGGCGCTACTGCATCTGTAACAGTTGCTAGTGCAGACACACAGTGGGTTAGAGTTATAAATCTATACAAAGATGGTCTTGGAAAAGATGATGCAACAGGCACACCAAACGGCATTGACCCAACAGGTAAAGGTGCAGTTGTGATCAACGGTGTTATACCAAGCGGGGCTAGAATCAAACGTATTGTTCCAAGTTGGAACTATGACTTATCTGAATCTGTAAAAGCTGATGTATTAGCAAAGATACTTAATAGAAACAGTTTTGGATTGAGATATAACGCAGCAAGCCAACAGTGGATGTTGATTGAAAGTGCAAATCTTCCAAGTAATACAGCAACTACTAACGATGTTAGTGTGTGGACTAGACTGTTTGAAGGTGATACTAGCAGCACAGGACGAGACCAAAGTTGGGTTATTAGAGTTAACTACAACAGTGATAACTGGGAAATATTAACTAGAAAAACACGTTATGTATTTGGAAGTGATAAAACGGTTAGATTTAACAATCTAAACTTTGCTGAAACATTTAGTAGCGAAACACTAAAGCCGCACAAAGATAGTATTACAATTTTAGATATAAACACACAAAATTCAACTACTAAAGTGCCGTTAGGTAAAAACTATAAGTTCAACACATTTGGATATTTCACTTATGCAGATGGATATACAGATCCGCACAAAGTTCGTGTTACACTTGCAGATCCAGACAATGACGGATTTCCAAACGATCCAGAAGCATTCTTAAAAGTTATTTCACAAGATACTATTAAACTTGGAACTGTTACTGAATATGGATATAAGTTTGAAGTACAAGATAATGCAAACGGGTTAACCATTGTTAACGGTAGAGGCAACCTAAGATCCAAATATGAAAGAATTGCAGATATTAATCAAGTAATTGATCCTGCAACAACTAATATTATCGACACTTATGTATTGTTACGTAGTTATGATAACTTGTACAGAACTTGGGCACAATATGACGGTAGACCACAAACAAAACCAAATGCTCCTACAGTAAGTGAACTAACAGAATTGTTTGAAACACTTGAAGCGAAAAAGAGTATTAGTGATCAGGTAATTTACAGACCTGTAAAATATAAAATACTGTTTGGAGACTTAGCAAGTAGTGAATTACAAGCAAGATTTAATGTTGTTAAAACTGCTAACAGTAGTATGAGCGACACTGAAATCAAGCAACAGGTCATAGCACTGATTACATCATATTTTAATATTGATAATTGGGACTTTGGAGATGAGTTCTACTTTACTGAAATGGCAGCATACATTCATAATAACATGATTGGACAAATTAGTCAAATAACAATACAACCTGTTAAAAGCGATTTAGAAACTACAGAGTTATTTGAAATTTACGCAGATAGTGATGAACTATTTCTTCCAGTATTAGACAGTAGTAATATTACAGTAACATCAACTTTAATATTAAATCCAACAACTATAGCAGCAAACAGCGGAGTTAGCATTCAATGAGCGAAAGAACTACAAACCCTATTGAAGCACCATTGATCACTAGGCCAGGGGAAAGCCGAGAACATGTAGGCACAAGAAATATTACAAGTTTGTTACCTCATATATTTCAAACTTCTGTAAACAAACAATTCTTGGAAACTACACTTGAACAATTAATGAGTTCAGGTAGTTTAGCTGCAATTAATAGTTATGTAGGTAGTAGATATTTAAAAAGAAGTGCAGCTGACACTTATGTAGATGATAGCAGAGTAGCTGACAACTATCAGTTTGTTCCAGGTGCTGTTAACAGAGATAATGACAATAATATTACACAAGCATTATCATATGATGATATGATTAATGGTATGGAATTCAATGAAGTTAATGTTAACCAATTAAACAAGTTACTAAACGAGTCAGGCTATACTCTTGACCTTCCTATTAACTACGACATGTTTATTAACTATCACAAGTATTTTTGGCTAGTAGATATTCTTCCTCCTTGTGACATTGTTGCTACAGTTAATGATAAAATTAGCATTGATACTATTCCTGGTAAAATTTATTATACTACACCAACACTAGACACAAACAAAACATTAGAATTACACAACGGCATGCGTATTCGTTTTATGCCTGCACAAATTGACAGAATTATACAAACAGTTATTGGTAACACAACATTTACAGCAAGTCAAGTACTTGATGCTGACTTTGGAACTGTTAAAGTTTACAAAAACAATCAACTTCAGACACTAACAACTGATTACACAATCAGTGGTGCAGTTGTAACTTTTGTTACTGCTCCTAGTGTAGATGACGAAGTTGAAATTCACAAGTGGTATAGTTATAGTTTGTCTGATGCTTACGATTGCGGCGGCACTTATATTGTTGATGGTGTTGGTAGTGAAACTGGTATTGTACTAACTGAACAATTTGCTAGTGGACAAATAGAAGGATCTTATGGTACTAGAGGATGGTTTAACCATACAGTTTATAGTAGTCAAGAACCTTCAGGATTTGATGATCCAAATGGTAGTTTTGATTTTAAACCATACGATGTTAGAGAATGGCGTATGGTTACTAGAGATTATGTTGTTGAACAGAGATTTGGTGAAGATCAAAGCGCCTGGGCTAGAAGTAACTTATGGATGCACGAAGATGCAGCACTGGCTGTTGTAAATTTCTTGGATCTTAATCAAAAAGAATATGTAGTTGACAAATTCAGAGGCATCAGACCTATTATTGAATTTAAAACAGGTATTGAAAAATACGACTTTGGTAAAAAACATATAGCTTATGTTAATCATCTAATAGAAAGTACAGATGACCCTGCAACTACAATTGTTGGACAAATAAAGTACAATCATGCAACACAGCATATTACGACTGTTTGGGATCCTTTCAAAGGTGCCGATGACGGAGACTTAGTTAAAGTTGTAATGGGTTCAAGTACAACATTTTGGGAATGTGTTGAAGCACACGGTAATCCTAAAAATCCAACTTATATTGAAAATCGTAGATACTGGAGACAGATCACAGGTGAATATTTAGAAGATGGGGATTATGTATTATTCCTTAGATCATCTAATACAGCATACAAAGACAAAATTTTTGAAGTAGGCGGAGTTACAGCAGGTACTGGTATTACACTTACTGAAGTACTATCAAGTCGTCAGCCTGAAGATAAAATTGTTGTAATGCACGGATACAATACTAGACGTTGGGACGACGGAGAAGATACAAAACCTTACAGTGGCAGTGAATGGTATTGGGATGGCACTGCTTGGATTTACGGTCAACAAAAAATGCATCGCAGTGCGGGTATGCGAGTTCAATTGTATGATACTACACTAGCTAAACTTGATAACGATGAAAAATATCCTAGCAGTACATTTGCAGGAGACTACATTTTTAATTATGGTTATAACTCAGCAAGCAAGTTTGATGATGCACTAGGCTTTAATCCTAGATACGTAGACTATGGCAATACACCTGGACTTAGTTTTGATTTTGGCAGCGGTGCAACTCGTTACGAATATAACTTGTATGACACTGACAGCGACAACAGCAAAGTTATAGAAATACCAGGATTTTACTATTGGTACAACACAGTAACAGGCAGATACTATAACGGATGGAGTTTAGTCCGCGGTGGTCAAAGTGTTAAGCGACACATACAAAAAATAGTTACTGATACTAGTAAACCTATTACAGTTGAACTAGGTACTACAGACTTTAATCTAAGTAGAGAGTTTATCTTTAGTATAAGAAACGACAAACTTGCTGTATCTCAAGCAACTACATCACGCATTGATGATGTTAACGGTATTATGCCTACATTGTTTATGAGTAGAAATACAAACTATGATATCATTACAGAGTTTCCTCAAGCTGATATTGAATTTGTAGATGTTGATGGAAATGCTCTAGTAGGTGTTACTAGAACAGCAGGCACAGGTGATCAATTCCAACTGCAAATTGGTGCTACAACTCATAATGTTATCAAATATAGATTAACAGCACTTCCTTCTGTTTACGGAGTCATTTATCTCGATAACACTACAGATACATACAACATTAAAGTACACCTCAACGGAACAGAAACAAACAATTGGGCAGTTTCAAATAGTATTTTAACAATAGGTAGCAACTTAGCTGTTGACGATGTATATGATATCACTTATTACAGTGACAGCGAATTAACAAGTGCTGAAGGCAACTTTTTGCCAGCAGACACACACATATATAATGCACAAAACGATGTGTTAACCGATGCAAGTTTTGGAGACATGGTAGAACATATACGTCACCAAATGGAAAGCATTCCTGGATTTACAGGAAGTTACTTTGGTTCAAATAATTATGATAAACTTCCACATGTTCACCAATTTGGCGGAACTATCAGACAACAGCCATTTAGCACAGAACTATTAGCACAACTAAGTTTAGATACAGACACTGATGCATACAATGCTCTAAAATACAGTGCGCAAAGTTATAGAAGATTTAAAAGTCAATTTGCTTTAAAAGCAAGACAACTACACAATGTACTAGATATGGATACTTCGGTACATGAACTAGTAGATAAAGTTCTATTAGATTTAAATGTTGGTAAAAATGTACAAGGAAATTTTGCTAACAGTAACATGGCTATGTATAGAGATTATGTTAGTGAAAATTACAGTTTAACAACAACAATGACACCTGTAATTGACTTGCCTAAATCTGTTAATACATATGATGATGCAGAAAATCACATCCAAGTTTGGATTAAAGAAGATGACGGGTTGGGCAACGAAATATGGCGTTCTTTAATAAAAAATGAAGAATATACATTAACTCCTGCACAACTTACGATTACTCGTCCAATAGCATATACATCAACTAACACTGCACTAGTACATGTACGTTGGTATCCACAAAATGCTATTAGTTATATTCCAAATAGTTCTGTTAAACTAGGACTAGTCCGTCCATTTATACCAGAATATAACAGTACTGTTATTATAGGACACGATGGTAGTGAACATACAAGAATTGGAACTGAACTGTACAATAGAAATGCAGTAGGGTTTGATCCTGTAGACGCTGCAATTTGGGATTTAGAATTAAGAATTTATAATAACTTACAAAGTAGTGCTGATACAGTGCCAACTTATCAAACTATAATGCCAAACGCACACAGAAAAACTCCTACTACGTGGAACGATTTAACTGTTTCGCTAGAACAAGAGTTTAATTCGTGGAAAGTTCGTAATAACATTACTGAATTAAAAAGCAATACTTACTTTAATATTGCAGATCCATTTACTTACAACTATAGTGATGTAGGCCCTGGCATTGGAGGCTGGAGAGGTTTGTATACATATTATTTTAATACAGACCGTCCACATACTCATCCTTGGGAAATGTTTGGTTATAACAAAAAACCAACTTGGTGGGATGCAAACTATAGTTGGACTTCTCCTGTTGAAAGAGCGGCGTTATTAGTAGCACTACAATACGGACATGTAAATGATCCAAGTAGCAGTTACAAACAATATGATAGAAACTTTGCTTATCCTCAATATGATTGGCAAAATGATGTACTAGTTACTACAGCAGGTGTGTTAAATGATCCTATTACTGCAAATATAGTTACAACTCCTGCAGATCCAAATAAAGATTTTGTGTTTGGAGATTGGGGTCCTGTAGAAGCGCAATGGAAGAAAACAAGCGAATATAAAATTACACAGTTTGTAGGGCTTTTGCGTGTTAGACCACTTTGGTTCCTAAACAGTTATTTCAAAAGTAATCTAAGACAACTGCTTGACATTTATGATTTAGATAATCCTCAGTATATGTTTAAAGATACTAAGCTATTAGGTAATAATAAACAAACTAACCTAAGCTATAGTTTATACGAAGATAGTATTGTCGAATCTATAAAAGTTTTAAACAGTGGCAGCGGGTATACTAGTGCTCCGAGTTTAACTATCTATAATAACTTTGGTAGTGGTGCAACTGCAACAGCTTATATTAAAAATGGTGAAGTGTTTGCAGTAAGCGTAAATGCTCCTGGTAAAGAATATTATAACAAACCTACAATAACTGCAAGTAACGGCACAGCTAAATTTGAAGCACAATTAGTAAACGGTGCCCGCAAATATTTTGCAGGTGTTAGTAATGCAATTGTAGAATTTTCTAGATTTAACAATGTTGATATAGCTAACTTACAACAAAGATTTGAAAATTTAGAATTCAATCCTATGATAAAAACTGGAGGCTTT
>Ga0181581_10001500_pt1 | contig 18136 bp, 13 predicted proteins | sample 071ome_22_FD_132433 | JGI IMG/M metagenome (GOLD analysis project Ga0181581, IMG submission 132433) | Coastal salt marsh microbial communities from the Groves Creek Marsh, Skidaway Island, Georgia - 071404AT metaG (megahit assembly) | ecosystem: Environmental > Aquatic > Marine > Intertidal... | reverse complement strand
GTCGCCCTCGTCGTCGTCCGTGTCTATGTCCGCCGAACTCGTCGTCGGTCGTCACTTTCGGGAACGAAAACGATCGACGTCGTCATGTCTGCCTTTACCACCTCCTTCACCGGCGTTCGCGTCGTCTCCAAGACCGCGGTCGCGAAGAAGTCCGTCTCCACCAAGGCGGTCGCGTCCATGGACAACGTCAAGAAGGTGCGTCGTCGTCGCGCGCGTCGTCGTCGCGATCGATCGATCGGATTGGATTCGATCGATCGATCGATTGGATTCGATCGCGAGGGGGCGGGAACGATCGCGCGCGTGACGACGAAGACGCGCGGACTCGTCCGAGTGATGCGCGCGATGGATGTGTGAAAATTATACGCGCGTCGTGGCGACGCGCGCGATGCGCGATGCGTCGCGCGTCGCGCGTCACTCGAGCGAACGCGACGACTGACCTACCGTCCCGGCTCGTGGGTCGCGCGCAGGCTGCCGTCGTCGCGGCGACCACCCTCGCGATGTCCTCCCCGGCGTTCGCGGCCACGATCAAGCTCGGCGGTGACAACGGCGAACTCGGCTTCTTCGTGCGTGCTCGGCGACGCGACGCGCGCGACGACGACGACGCGACGCGCGCGCGGTGATTCCGGGGGAGGAGATACGGACCTCGAGAGGGGGGTCGGTGGTGAATCACGACTCGTCGTGGGAGATGATGATGACGCGGATAATCCCAACCAGAAGAGAGAAGACTGAAGATGCAGAGGGACTGACGACGGGTTGATTTTTTCGCGCGCCCGCAGCCGCCGTCCATCACCGTCAAGGCTGGTGAGACCGTTGAATTCGTCAACAACAAGGCGTTCCCGCACAACGTCGTCTTCGACGAAGACAACGTGCCGGAGGGCGTCAACGCCGACGCCATCTCCCACGAGGACTACTTGAACGGCCCGGGCGAAAAGGTGACCAACAAGTTTGACAAGGCTGGCACCTACGGTTACTACTGCGAGCCGCACCAAGGTGCTGGCATGCAAGGTACGATCATCGTCCAATAAGCGACGACGCGTGATCGAACCTCGGCGCGTCGTGTCTCTCGCGGCGAGTCGTCTCGGCGAGTAAGCGCGAGACGCGCGCGTGTCGGCGAGTGCTAAATATGTTTCGAGGCAGACGCCTCGCGTCGGTGGATCGGATAAAAAAAAAACTTTAATAAACCAATGAGTTCCATTGATGTATGATGCGCGCGTCGTCAACACTCACAAAACGTCTTCGTATTATAAACCGCTACGTGTATTAGAGACTGGCGCTCGCGCGTTATGCGTCGACGCGCGCGAACGCGACAGAACCCGCGTGCGGATCCGCGCTTACGAATCTCAACGTGATCGATTCCCCGAGAATCGCCGGTTGTTGCAGTTTCACCACCGTCTCGTAGCCGAGATCATCGAACACGACAAAGACGAGATCATCGCCGCGAAGAAACTTAACCACGGTGGCTCGCCATCTCGCCCCCGCGGGTTGCCCCGCGAAATACACCGCCGACCAATACTTTGTCGTCTCGCGCTGCGACCGTATCGCGCCACCGACCGTCGCGCCGACGTTTTCTAGGATATCATCCAGCGTCGCCGCGTCGAAAGGTAAGGGTTCACCGCGCAGGTGCGCCTTGATTTGGTAGTGCGCCAACATGTCTACGTATCGCCGAATGGGCGACGTAAACTGTACGTACGCCTTCAAGCCGAGACTGTAGTGCGGCCGAGGCGTCGAGCCGATCGTAGACGCCGTCATGGTCGATCGCATCGCAATATCTTGACATACTCCCTCCGGGATCACGTCCCATTCATCGTCCGACATCAGGCGCGGTTCGCCCTGGCCGCGATACGGAAGCGGAATGTTTTCGCTTTCGCCGAAACGCGCCACGACGTCGCCGGCGAGAACCATGAGTTCGGAGACGAGCATGCGCGAGGCAGTGTGCGCATCCATCAGAGACATGGTCACCTTGACGTCGTCGCCTCCACCGCGCGCGGTCGCACCCTCGACCTTTAAATCATTCTCCGGCAACATGATGGTGATGGACCCATCCTCTGCTCTCCTCTCGTCTCTCGCCAGAGCCACCTTGTACAACAGGCGGAGGTTCTGATCGCAGTCCACGCTGTCCAGAGCGGCATCGACGTCTTTGTACGTCCATCGCTTGGTCAATCGGATCAGACTCGGCATGATTTCAAAGTCCACGATGTTCCCTTCGGCGTCCACGTCGGCGCGCACCGACATCGCCCGGCTCGTGTCGGAACCGGCGCCGAGCGACATGGGTCCGGCGGCGATGTCCAGCGGGAACATGGGGACGATTTCCGACGGATAGTACAGCGTCGTCCCGCGCGATCGCGCGACGTCGTCGAGCGGTGACCCTGGGGGAACCAAACGCGTGGGATCGGCGATATGTATCCACACTCGAATTTGTCCGTCGGCGCCCAACGCCTCGGCGCTTACTGCGTCGTCCACCTCGACGGTGGCGGCATCATCGATGGCGTACGCCGCGAGATGCGTCAAATCAACACGCGACGCTTCATCGACGTCGTTCGGTGGATTCGCGAGGACGCTCGCGCACGCCGCGAGCGCCTCTTTGGGAAAGTCGATTTGCACGCCGTACCTACGCACGGCTAAATTTTCGTGCGCGCTCCACGTCCCCGTCGCGATGAGCGTCTTCAACGCCCCTTCGGGCGAACGCATGAACCCTAGCTTGCCTAATAAATCATCCGACATCGCCTTCTCGCCCGCACTGTGATGTTTTTCTCCGAGAGCGTACGCCTCGAGCGCCTCCAACCTGCGCGCGCGCGCGTCGTTGTCCTCCTCGCTCGACCTCCACAGCGTGGCCCTGTCCGGCTTCTCACCAGCCGGCGCCGCCACGGCGGCTTGGATTTCCTCTAAGAATACATTTTCAACGTTCGCCGCGCGCGTCTCCGCCTCGTGTTTCCGTTTCAACGCCTCTATTTGATCGCTTGACCGCGCCTCGTACGTCCCCTTCGCCTTGAGCTTGAAATACACCCCGCCCGCGGGCGAACTCAACAGTCGATGCGCCGCGAACGCGTTCGCCCCCACCGCCACCTCCTCGCCCTCAAACATCAACTCGCTCACGTACGCCGCGTCGCACACCGATCCATCCTCCACCCCGAACTCATCGATCAACTCCCACGCCGCGGCTAACAACGTCTCGGCGTCCCGCCCCTCCGCGCGCGTCGCGAACGCCTCCATCTCATCCACGTCCGCGTTCGCCCCGAAATTCAGATCGATCGCCTTCCCACTCACCTTGAACGATTCTCCGGTCGGCGCCTCACGGACGATGTACGCCGCTTTCCCATCCCTTCGCTCGACGCGTCCCACGCGAGGCGCGCCTCGTCGCGTGTACGCCACCCCATCCCCGGTCTCCACCTCTCGCGCCGTCGCCCCCGTGCGCGTGACGTCCCGTCGACCGCTCGCGCGTCGTCCGTACGCGCGCGCGACGGACGCCGCGGGCGTCCACCGCGTCGCGCGCGCGCCTCGCGTCGCGCGCGTCGTCGCGCTCGCGACGCCCCTCGCGGTGGCGCTCGACGCGCCCGCGCTCGACGCGCGCGTCGCGGCGGACGCGGCGACGACGTCCATCAACGGCGAGAGCGCGCGCGACATCGTCCACCACCGCGCGAGACCGATCGTCGCCGCGCGTCGCATGCGCCGGCGCGCGCGCGTGTGACGACGACGTCGGGCCGTCTGTTCGTCTCGCGACTCGTCGACGCGAGACGACGACGGACGGACGACGACGGGCGGACGTCGCGCGGCGGTCGCGCGCGCGGCGGAGCGAACGACTCGCGTACAGTCGAGATGTCGCACGCGCGCGCGGCGCCCGCAAACGCGAACGCGCACGTGGAGCCGCTGAGCGGAACTCGAATTTCAAATCGCGTCACCTCGGGTGCGGTCGTGCGCGCGCGGTTCGCCGAGCGACGTCTGTGCGCGATCGGTGAGCTGGAGCGGGAGATTGTGGGGAAATATGGTTTCGTCGGCGTCGTCACCGAGGTGAAGGCGCGAACGAGCGCGGGTGGGAGGGCGTACGCGACGTGGGAGGTGAGCGAGCTCAAGAGCGGTGGCGCGAGGACGACGGTGTCCGTGTTCGGGGATGCGTTTTCGGCGTACGGTGGAGACGAAAAAGGGTCTTTGGGGCACATTTGGGCGGTGTTGGACGCGAAATTCTATCGAGCGCAGAGCGTGAGCGTGGAGGATTCGTCGCAATTGTTGAAGATTGGTCGCGCGACGGATTTCGGCGTGTGCAAGGCGTTGAAGCGCGACGGCGAAAAGTGTACCAAGGCGGTGAACGTGAGCGAGTGTAAATTCTGTGAGTTTCACGTGCCCAAGGCGATCAGGGACGTGGCGAATGCGTCTCGAGTGATGACGGGGAAGAGGAACGCCGAGGGTGACTTCAAGGCGGGGTTGCAAAAGTACGGCGCGGCGATGCAACCGTTGAAATCCGGAGCGGGGAGCCATCTGACGCGTCTCGGTGAGGGCGCGCTGAGCGGTGCACCGCCGCCGAGCATTCGAGCGAAGCAAATATTAAAACAGAGTAACGTACATGTGCCGCGTCCGGCGTTTCAATCGAAGCGGGAATTCGCGCCCGCGCGAAAAACGTCGGCGGCTCCCAAAACGATGGCGCTCGAGGACGACGACGAATTCGAGGACGACGAGGCTACGCTCCAGGCATTGGCCCAGCAACACGCATCGTCCATCGCGCAGGTTCGAAAGGATACGGAACGCGCAAAGCAGCGAGCCGCGGCGGAACGTCTCAAAGCGTCCGGGTTGACGCTGACGAAGACCGATCCGAACGATACGTCGGCGAAGAAACCGACGGCGCCAGTGGTCGCCAAGCCGAAACCGCTCCCCGACGCGCTCAAGTCGTACGGATTACAGACGACGGACACGGTGGAACAATTACAGAAGAAACTCAAGGCGGAGATTGTGCGAAGAAAGGAACTCGAGGCGGAAAATGAAGACTTGCGACGACAATTAGCCGCGGCGCGAGGCGACGCTCCGCCTCGTCCGGCGATGAGAGACGTGTCGAACCGCTCGAAGGCTCCCGCGGGAACGAAACAGTCCGGAACCATATCAAAGACGCAGATGCTCTTCGGTCACGTGGGTGCGACGGATATGAATTCGCGGTACGAAAAGGATGCCGAAGCGGAAGACGACGAGGCGATCATGAAAAAGCTCGATACGTTGGAGGAGCGCGATCAACTCGCGGCACAACTGGCGAAGAAAATGGAAACCAAGGTAAAGGTGTACCACTGCACCGTGTGCAAGAAAAAGACACGATTCATCGATCGCGATACGTGTAACGCGCACATGCACGCCGTCAAACAAGTCGAGTCGACAATGCGGTACTTCAAGTGCAAGGCGTGCAATCAAACCAACACGTCGTTCGACGCCTTCATGCCGACGCGTTGCGAGAGAAACGGTTGCACGAGCGTGGTCTTTGATCGAGTCAGCGCGGCGGATGTGACGGCAGCGGCGAAACCGAGGAAGGATGAAATGATCGCGGCCGAAGCGGCGGCTGGGGGTCAAGTGGCATCGAGAGACGCGCTCGCGCCAAGGGGCGTCGAACACGGATTCCGACTCGACACGATTCATGGATAGACGATTATGTAGTTTTAGAAACAGGAATGAATGGTACAAATATCTACGTACACCCTAATCTGACGTGCTATAAATCTACGCGCTCGTTCGACTCGCGAGCTCTTGTTCGAGCGGTTTCACGTAACGCTCCTCGACGTCCGGCTGCAACTCTGCGGCTTCTCGAAGTATTTCCAACGCTCTCTCTGGGTCGCCGTTGAGCTTTAACGCGCTCGCCAACGCCACCTTGATGCTCGCGTCGGACGGGTTCAATCTATTCGCCTCCCCGAGCGCTTCCCCTGCCATGCCTAAATCACCCACGCGCGCTCTCGCGACGCCCGCGCCCATGAGCGCTCTCGAGCGTTGGGAGGGATCGGGTTCGACGCGTGCCGAGTACTCGTACGCCAGCGCCGATTTTTTCCAATCTTTCAACACCGCGTACGTCTGACCCAAGGCAAACAGAACCGACGGATGGGCTTTGCCTAAATCTTCTCCTCTGATCGGCGCCGACGCTTCGGCATCGCTCGAGGACTGTGCCTCGTCAGCTCTCACCGCTTGAAGCAACAGGTTTACGGCGAGCGGATTGTTGTTCTCGGCGCGCGCCTTTGCCGCTGATTTGACGAGCTCCAGCACTTTCGCGGACATGGGCACGTGTTCACCAGCGCCTGAACCTCGACTCGTCGCGATCTCGCGCGTCGCTTCGGCGAGCTTATTCACGCCGAGCGCCTCTCTTGCGAACGGCGTGGACAGCGCTCTGTTTTGCGCCAACGCGAAGACGCTCGACGAGAGCCAATAACAGTGCACCGCCTGCGGGAGCTGTAACCCCACCACCAACATCGGCAGCGTCATCCACTCCAGGCATAACTTGAATATCGTCATCCCGCGCGAATTTTGCGCCGCGGCGGCGAAATTCGCGTTCACGTTGGCGAACAACGCCGCCGCCGTGAGCACGGGAAGAATACCGCCGTACGGCCCCATCGGCGCCGTCATCATCATCGCGTCCACCGCAGGCACCGTCAGATCGCTGAACCACGCGGCACCACCGACATTCAATCCATTCAAAGCCCCATCCGCCGCCAATCGTCGCACCGCCATCACCGCGCACACGAAGAATGGAATCTGCGTCATCGGTCCGACGACGAGCCACGCCGGATGCGCTCCGACGCCCGGCGTCTTTTCACGAATCTCTCGCACCGCCTCCATCACGTCGCGCATCCCCACGCGCTCCGCGTCTCCTCGCTTCGCCGTTTTCGCCACGGAACTCGCCGCGCTCACCGTCGCGCTCGCCTGTATCGTCTTCGCGGATATCGGCGCCGTGCACGCGCGCACGGCGACGGCGCCGAGCCCCAGGGTGAGCCACCACGGAGCGCCCGTGACGACGTGCGCGGTCGTCGCCGCGTCCACCATGGCGCTCACGGGATCAAATAACGACGCCGAGGAGGACGCCACGGCCGTCGACGTCGAGGAGGCGACGCCGCGCGCCGCGCACGAGGGTGAAGACGATGCGGACGGGTCGAGGCGAGACGTCGACGTCGACGTCGTCGATGCGAGCGATGCGCGCGCGAAGACGGCGGGCGCGCGCGCGGTGGGTAACGCACGCGAGAGCGCGTCGAGCGCTGCCGCGCGACGAAGCGCGGCGAGCGCGCGACGACGCGACATGTCGCACGCGAGGCGCGCTGTGAGGGGGCGAAGAGGCGCTTTACGCGGGACGCGGTCGAAACAATCTGCGCGCGTGACTATGACAATGGTGCGCGTGACGACGTCGAAATGACTTCATTCAGACATTTCTGTCTTCGGGGGCGACGTAATCTAAACCTAATGCCTCGAAGACGTCGCGCTCGTCTCGAGCGCGAACCCGCGAGAGCGTCGCCTGCGAACGGTCGGCGTACAAGCCTTTGTCCTGAAGATTGAATCCCTTTCGTTTCGCCCACAGACGCATGGAGCGATTGAATTTATCGCTACCGGTGAAGTAGAGCAGCGCCGTAGGGAGGGACTCGGAGTCGTATACTTTGATGTCGATGCGCCGGTGCGTGGGCGGTTTCTCGTCATCCTCAGCGATAGGCTGCGGAAGCAACGCGACGCCCATGTACTGCGTCTCCGCGACTTGCAAGTCGTCCGTCAAGATACCGCTTCGTGGACTCGGATTTCCTGCGTGAAGATCTTTGAGGATGTGCATCAAGAGCTTATTTGCGAGTGAGTAGTCTTTGCACTCGACGAGAACGTCGATGTCGCCCGACGTGGCTTTACCTCGGCGAAACGAGCCCACGCAGTAACACCGTACTTCATCTTCCATGAACGTGTTCGCAGCCTCACGAACGGCGGTGGCGATGTACGCCACCTCTTCTCGCGGGATTCGCTCTTGGAACTCTTCGTAGTACTTAAGGCCGATCTGTTGCGTAGAGGTGAGTGTATCCGGTGCGGCTCGTTTGCGCAAATCCGCGATGGATTTAAATCCCTGATTGAACAGGTTTCTCGCGGTCACGGGACCGACACCGTGGATTCCAGATAGTTCTATGCACGATTTGACGTCCGGTCTCGAGCGCAGTTCTTCCAACGCCCGAAGCTTACCGGTGTTCAAGATTTCTCCAACGTACTTTCGGATTTTGCTATCCGGCTTTTTCAACATCGGCACGGCGTCGCACTGCTCGACAGAGTCAATTTCAAAGTTTAACGACCGTAAAGCGCTCGCCGCGGCGGCGTATTGCTTCGCACGATACACGTCGCGGAGAGCATCGTCGTATATCTGCGCCATTTCTGCGAGCAACGCGCCGATTTTCGCGTTACACTCCACGGGCATGGCTTTCTTATTCTGCGCTCCCGGTTGACACGAGAAAAACTGACGACTTCGTTCAAGTTTATCATGGTCGACCAAATCGCTCGTCCAAACCATGCCAAATCCGTCGGATCGGCGAACCGCCAGCGCCTGTTCGCGTTCCTTTCTTGCGCGCAGAGCCGCCGATTTCTCGTCGACGCTCGACGTCGCCTCGCTGCCGGATCTCGCCACGCTAGGTAACGCGCCCACATGCTCGCGCGGTCTGAAGTCCATCGCAAGTGGAAGCACTTGCGACTTTTTGTAACTTTCAATGATCCACTCTGGCGTCACGCGCTCGACGTCGTCCCTGTTGATAGTTTCCAAGACGTGCGAGAGAGCCGCGCTCGCGTCGCTCGACACGACGTGCGTAACGCTCGCATCGACTTCTTCACATACACTCCCACCCATTCGAATCAGAGTACGACCTAGTATCTCTTTGCGCTTTTTCGGCAAGTTGACAAAGTACGCACGCACACCCGTCATCAAAGATCTCACGTCCACGACGACGGCATTCGCGTCGTCCCGTTCGTCATCGTTCTCCGCGTCACCCTCGAGCGCGACACCGGTGAGCTCTGCCCTTCTCGCCAACTCTCGGTACGTCTTTGGCGCACCGTCGTGCGCATCACCGATGGCGCTCGCAAACATGGCTGCATTTCTCTCGCAATCTCCCGTGTTCATATCGCTCGGAGTCTTGGCCTCCTCGTTCACCGACGACGACGCCTCGCGCTTCTCCGTCTCCGTCCTCGTTGACGTCCTCGCCGATGGTCGCGTGAGATCGCCTGCACGAAGTGATTTCGGTGCGCCCAAATCCATCGTCTCCGTCCTGTCATCTTCGCCTCGACCGCTGGCCGCTCCGTCCAGCGTCGAGCGTCGTCGTCTTCGACTCCTTCGCGCGTCGTCGCCTCCGTCCAACAGACCCATCACCACCGCCTCAGCGTCGTGCTCTCGACCTCGTGCATCACCGTCCGCGTCACCGTTCCTCGATCGCCTCTTTCGCGTCTGCATGACTTCTCGTTCACGGCGTTCGATACCCGTCGTCCGCCGAGATCGACAAGTCTCGCACCGACGCCGTCTCGCTCCGTCCGTAGCTCAGATACGCCTCCTCGTCCTCTAATTCGTCTCCGTACGGCTCTGAGTCGTCGTCCGCGCCGTCGCGTCGCCCGTCCGCCGCGCCTCGGTCGTCCTCGTCGCTCTCCGCCTCCGTCTCCGCCTCCGTCTCCGCCTCCTCGCCTGCCCCCAAGAGCGCCGCCGACGCCTCTCGCTCCCTCGACGCGTGCGCGCTCGATCGCACCACCACCCGCGTCGCGCGCGCGCTCCCACCGTCGCCTCGTCGCCCGCTCGCGCGCGCCCCGCTCAGCGCCCACTGTCTCTGTCTCTCGAGCCGCTCCGCGTTCGCGCACGTCGCGCGTCGCGCCGCGTCCCTGTCCTCGCCCGATCCCGCCCCGAGCGCGGAGAGCGCGCTCGCGGCACCGATCGCAAACGTGCCCGCGTTCGGCGGCGCCGCGCGCATCCGGCGTCGACGTCTGCCGTCCGTTCATCCGACGTGTCGAGTCGACGTCTCGACCGGCGATCGGCGAAATCCGATATCGATCGGCGCTCCACACGTCGACTCGACGACTCGCGCGCGCGCGCTCCGCGCGCGTCAGTGTCAACGCATCGTTTCGCGTCGCGCGCGACATGCGACGACGGGCGAACGGAGCGGCCAAGTCGACGAGACGACGACGACGTCACCAACAGAATTTCGAGTCTCTGGCGAGCGGTGACGGTGACGGTGACGCCGACGACGCGCGGGTGCACGGCAAGGCGGCGGAGACGCGCGAGATCGGACCGTCGGCGTCGCTCGTGGCGCTGTCGAGACGACACAGCGCGAGCTCGGTGGACGCGTCGTCGCCAAGATCGTCGAGCGGCGGGAGCTCGCCGAGGACGTCGACGGGCGGCGGCGCGAACGGCGGGATCGATAGGCGGAACGGAGACGCGAACGGGATGAAGATGATGGGAGACGGTGATGTGTTCTCGAAGAAGGAACAGCGAGAGGAGGAGGAGGCGATGGAGGCGCGACTGAGGAGTCCGGGGGAGCGGCGGTTGACGTACGTGCCGTGCGGCGCGTGGGCGTTGGCGTTGGCGTTGGGGACGTTAGCGCCGGGTGCGAGGAGCGCTGAGGCGTTGGCGGCGGCGACGGCGCGAACGAAATGGTTTGATGATGTGTTCACGAGCGCGTGGGGGCCCGCGTTGCCGCTCACGTGCATGTTCGCGAGGTGGGTGGCGGCGGCGAGAGTGTACGCGAGAGACGCGGGCGAACGCGTACCGCTCGGCACGTGCGCGCACATACGACAAGATTTAGAGGCGTACGTCTTCGTCGCGCTGACGAGAATGGGCGTATACGCCGTGTTCACGCGTTTGTGGCCGTCGGCGTTCATGAGCGATCACGTATTCTTGGCGGCGAGCGTGTTCACCGCCATTCACGGTGAGGTGTTGAGCTGCGCGGTGGATTTTTTAATCCTCGTCGAGCGTCGACAGAAACCGCTTCGAAGGACCGCCATCATGTGCGTCGCCATGTACGGCTTAGCCTGCATGGCGTGCGTCCTCTCCGATGTGTTCGTCACCGCGAGATTCTACCACGGAGGCTTGGAGACGGCGTGCGCCGCCTTTTTCGGTTGGTTCATCCTCCAGCTACCGCTCGTGTTCGCCGTCGTTCGTCCTCGCGCTCGCGAGCTCGCCGCCGCGCTCGCCCTGTGACCACCACTCGCGATCACCACTCCATCCATCGCCTCGCGCGATTAGTACACGATACCGCCCGCGAGACAAACACGCCTCTAGAAGACCGGTGGCGCTCGCTCCGTCGAGACCGCCACCTGTATGTAACGACCGATGCGCGCTTCACTGTGCGACTCGCGTTCGCGCGCCCGGTCGTCGACGCGTCTCGGTCGTCGACGAGAACGCGCGTCGCGCCATCCTCGAGCGCCCGCGATGCATCCGCACCACCCACCGCCGCCGCCGCAGGTCATGTACGCGACGGGCGTGCCCGTGGATGACCCGCACGCGGTGACGCTTTACGGGCCACAGGGCATCGTCGGCGCCCCGTACGAGGGCGCGTACGTGCACGAGACGTACGTCGGACCCGTGTCCATCGTCCTCGGATGTTGTTTGCTCGGACCGATCCTGTGTCCGCTGGTGTTCTGTTGTCCGGTGCGTGCGCCAAATGAGATTTTGCGAAATGTCCAACCTTCGCGGCGAAAGTCGCGCGAAACGCGCGCTCGACGCTCGACGATCGACCGTTTGCGATCGGTGACTGACGAGAAGTGTGTGTACACCGCGCGCAGTGCGATCAACGTACGAGATTCGTGCCCATGGCGCCGACGCAGGCGCCGTACGTCGTGCAAGTGCGGCAGGCGCCTCCGCAACCGCAACAGCCGCCGCCGCCGCAGACGTTCGCCGGCGGGAAATCCTCGTATTATCCCGACGCGTAGAAAAGTAGATGTCAAGCCCTAGCGTTATCGAACGATTCGTGTACACGTGTAGAAACGGTTCGTTCGTTCGTTCGTTCGTTCGTTCGTTCGTTCGTTCGTTCGTTCATTCGTCAAACGCGCAAAGGGCAACACCTTTCCCGCACTCGACGTCGCGCGATAGACTGCGCGCGCGCTCGACGTTGTGCTATGATGTCGACGCCGACGTCGACGCGGTACGATGTGTTGCAAAACGGCGTGGACGCGCCCGCCGGGGACGCGTCGACGACGATGCGCGCGGTTGGCGCACGATCCGGCGCGAACGGCGTTGACGACGCGAGCGACGACGCCGACGCGCGCGCGAGAGCGATGCGGCGAGATCCTCGATGGGCGACGCGCGCGGCGGAGGCGTACGACGGCGAGATCGGGGAGAGAGGACGGGAGGTGTGTCGACTGCTCGACGAGCTCAAGGAGAGCCAAAACGGAATGTTCGACAAGATACAAGCCGCGGAGCGAGCGGCGACGTGGGCGATGACGGTGGAGGGGGCGAAATTGACGATGGAAAAGTTACCCGAATACGTCGTCAAGGCGAAGAACGCGAGTCGGCGGATGGTGGAGCTCAGGGAACGATTGGAGAAAGTGGAGGCGCGCGTCTCCAAATTCTCGTGATCGACGTCACTTTTCTCGTAAGTCCGAGGCGGCGTCTACGCGAGAGTTTTCACAGCGCGACGTCGTTTAGGCATGGTTCGTCGAACGAAACATCGGACGCTTGTGAATTTGCTTCACATCACGCGCTGGATACGGTCCGTGACGTTGGTTGGGGCGCAGTCGGACACGTTCGTGTCCGTGTGTTCTGAGGAAAGCTTCAACAGACTGTTGCGTCTGTGCGATCCGGACGCTGTGAGTTTCAGCCGCGTCGCGTGCTGCGATAGGCTTGCGATGTTGGACGCGGAGGAGTGCTTTTGCAACGCAAATTTGGGGGATGTGGATTTCGAAATCCGGCGTCGCGTTTTGCCGGAAGTTCTTAGAGCAGAAAGGCGGTGCGGACAAAGTCTCAAGTTTGGCAACGAGTGCGTTCCTCTGCCAGAGTACCCGTTCTCTCCACCGAGCTCGCCACCACCACCACCGCCTCCACAGCCTTCGGCAATCACGACGCCTGCGCTCGTATCGTCGCGCATCTCACCGTCGTGTACGCCTGATGGCCTCGTCAGTATGGTTCAGTTTGGATGCTCGGCGATAGCGGAACCAGATTCTCCGTTTGCTCAACGCGTCAAAGCTACGTGCTGCGATGCGCTGATAAAGTTGAATGAGGTGAAATGTTTCTGCGAAAGCGATATGATTAAAGAACTTTTACGCAGTTTTCCGGCGAATTTTGGTGCAATGTTTAAAAGCGCTCCAAGCGTTTGCGGCGCGACCATCGTCGGTGGTTGGCAATGCCTTCCATTCGTAGACAGAACGCCCCCGTCCTCGCCTCCACCACCCCCGCCTATCAGCTCACCTCCGCCGACGCCTTCGGCGATTCAGCGCGCGCCACTACCGCCTTTCATCGGGCGCACGTTCGGATTGGACGCGGCTCTCGAATCGCGCCGACGAGAAATTCAGACGCGCATATGCACCGTCGCAGCCTTTGCGAACATTCTCGACTCTGGATGCGCGAGACTTCCGTTTCTTGACGTAAGCGCGAACCGTGCGGTGCGATGTTGCGAGCTCATATCGCTCATGAACTCGGGGCTGTGTTTCTGTCGAGAAGACGTCGCCGCGCTCGTCGAATCCGCTCGAGCTGTCGCCGATCCCATGTTCGCCGCGACGACGCAAAAGTGCCGCCCGGGGTTCCAAACGTACGCGTACGACGAGTGTTCCATCGTCGACCGTCCTCTCCCCGCGTCGCCGCCTCCACCGCCCGCCGCGCCTCCGCCGTCCTCCGGCGGTTCGTCGACGACGACCAACTACATCCTCGCCTTTTGGCCGTTCGCGCCGGCGCCGACCGCTCGCGCGCCGCCGCTCTGGCCCGAGCGTCCGCGCGTACCTCCCGCCATACTCTACGGCCGATAATTTGTGTAACGAATTCGAGCACCCGTCGCGCTCTCGCGCTTCTTCGCGCTTCTTCGCGCTTCTTCGCCGACATATTTCCTTTCGCGACGCGTTCGCTGACTCGGCGTAACCGCCCGCCTCATAATCGTCCCGCGCGACCATGCGCGCGGACGCCCTCGCGCGCGTGCGCGCGCCGACGTCCCGACGCGCGCGCTCGACGCGCTCGAAGTGCGCGCGGTCGCGCGCCGTCCCGAACGGGCGTCCCGTCGTCGCCGCGCCCGACATCGGCGCGCGCACGTGTCTCGTCCCATTCTTTCAAGACGAACGCGAGCGCGCGGTGCGCGTCGGTGACGAGGCGCGGGCGCGCATCGCGGCGCTCGGCGTGGAGAGTTTCGTCGCGTTACCGCACGAGGACCGAAGCGACGCGCTCAAGGCGCTCAGGGAGACGATCAAGCGTGGGTGGTTGACGCACGAGCGCGTCGGTTGCGGGCACGCGTCCGAGTGGCGAGATATTTTCACCGCCGGCGAGGCGTTGATACGCGAGTCGTTCCCGCAGTTCGGTGAGACGTGTGAGATACTTCCCGGCACCGGGTGGTTTGGTCAGGAGAGCGAGGAGAACTCGATCGATTGGGTGATTCGTCGTCCGGAGAAGCACATCGTCGCGTCGAAGATTCACTTCGCGACGAGGCTCCACCGGGATCCGGATTCGTGGACGAATCCGGCGACGAAACAGCGTCCGAGGAAGGGATGGCCGGATTTGTCGATGCCGGATCGCGATCGGTATCAATATCGGTTCATCAACGTGCATCTGACGACGTCCGCGCTCGATCCGACTGGGAACGCGTGGCAGAGTCCATTGGTGGTGATGCTGCCGAGAGACGGAGGCGAGAGAGAATGGCGTTTTACAAAGCGTAAGCTGGAGATGACCGCGGATGGGGCAAAGGATGAGAACGTTTTGAGCGATAAGATTAACATTTTCGATCCGAAGACGTGGATCATCGGAGGAAATCGTTTGACTCGCGCCGCGTACACCAAGAAGGAAGAACCGGAGACGAGCGACGACGCGATGCGTGGCGAGGACGGTTTGACGGACGCCGAACGTGAATTTGAGTTTCCAGAGGTGGTCAGCCAAGATGAACAAGAGTTTGTAACGAACGGGGCGTTAGTTTTCGATTCGTTCGATTGCTGGCACGGCGCCGCGAAGTGGACAGATGACAAGACGTTTCAGAAAAAGCTGACGGATATCGATCCAAAGGGGAGACAGCCGTTTCATTCGGCGCGTTGTTCGATCGAAATGCGTTTTCGCGTGCGAATAGATATGGGTGAACATAGCGAAGGTACCGGCGTGCGATGGGGTCCGTTCACGTCAGCGGTTCGGGACGGAAAGTTTCTCTCTGAGCCTCTCCGCGACTCTGAGGCGACTTACGACTTGGATTCGGGTCACATCATGCGTTGAGTTTGAGGAGTTGATTAGTGGCACAGCACATGTAATTTAATGGCAAAACGACTACTTGACGAAACCCTTGTTCTTTTTCAGCGCGATGAATTCTAATATTTGAAAGAAAACCGTCTCCGCGATCAGAACGCACACCGCCGTCGTCGTCCAAGCATCAGACGTCTTGTATTGATACAGTTGCAGCATTTGCACGTCGTTGCTGTAAATGCTCGTTGCGATTTGTTCAACGGCCCACGCCATGGGAGAGACGTAGATGAGAAATTTCATAAACGTTCCCGAAGCGCGTGAGATGAAGAAGTTGTTGAAGAGAATCGTGGAGAGGAGGAAAGGCATCGCCGTCTGCAGAGCCACGTCGCCCGATTTCGCGACTTGCGCGATGACGCGAAGATAGCCGGTCACGGCGAGGAACGACATCAACGCCCAGAAATATAACGTCCCAAAGGCTGACCACGGTAGACAGGAAAACGAAAATAACAATATCGTCGTGATGAAGTTCGAGGAGATGGCCAGAGCGCTATTCACGAGCGTGTTCACGCAGATGCAAGCCGCCTCGCCGAATAAGCTGTCGCTAATTTCCAATTTGTACACGAACCGAGCATTGATGAGCTTCGGCAAGATGACCATGTTCGAGATGGTTCCCATCTGAAGGACCATGAAATAGAAGCTCAGTTGTAAAATTGGTTCTCTCGAGGCGATGTTGTAGAAAGCCATGCCGACGATAAGTCCTTGGAAGAGCGCGGTTCCGTACCGTATCTTCAGCTCGGTTTTGTTACGTGACACCATCGTGAGCTCACGACCGAGCAGCGTGCGGAACTGCGTCGCGAAACTCGCCGCGATGGGGTTTTCGTGAAGTTGACTTGGATTGATGCCTTGGATGGTGTACACCTCGCGAAGTATCTCAAATGCGGACTTCTTCGGCGCCGCCAGAGACGCCTGAAGGCGAGCCTCCACGGCCGGTTTTTGAACCTCGATGTAGCGCTGTGCGAGCGCGTTGGATTGTTCTCCGTGCGCTCCCGGCGTGATGAGATCCAACAAAAAGTCTGCGGGATTGCACGCGTTGGGCGTCCCGAAACCGGCAGCCTCGATGTACTTGACGGCGCCTTGAAAAGGTCCGTTGTACACCAAACGTCCCGGATTACTCGTCAGAAGGATGAGCGAATCGAACATTTCCGCAACCTCCGCGCGCGGTTGATGAATGACGGTGATGAAGAGCACGCCCAACTTTTTCGCGGCGACGCCCATGGCTCGCGTCACCACATACGCGTCCGTCGCCGACAGCCCGCTCGTCGGTTCATCCGAGAACACGATCTGCGAACCACCAACCAACCCTCTCGCGAGCGACAGTCGCCTCTTTTGCCCACCCGAAATCCCTCGTCTCTGCTCGTCACCGATGATTTCATTCTCGATGTCGTCGATGCCGAGCAGCCGCAACGTCTCTCGCACCGCCTCGTCCCGTTCGCTCTCCGACACGCGTCCCTCCACTCGCAGTTTATGCACGAATCGCACCGCCTCCCCCACCGTGAGATACGCCGGAAGGGTGTCCGTTTGCGGCACGTATGACGTCAATCTCGAGAACAACTCGCACCTCGGCGTCCCGTTCAACAGCACGTCGCCGCCGTACGCTGTCGTCTTCTTCCCCGCCAAAATATCCAACAGCGTCGTCTTCCCGCACCCGCTCGGGCCCATGATGGCGACCATCTCGCCTCGCTCGCAGCTTCCCGAGCACGCGTCGAGGATGACGCGCTCTGATCCGTCGCTCCGTCGCAGCGCGAAGCGCACGTCGACGAATTGCAACGAGCTGAGCCCGAACGCGCGCCGGTCGTCCCTGGTGGTCGTTTGCGGATCACCCTCGGGCGCGCGAAGCGCGCCGGCGTCGACGACAACGGACATGGCGACTATCGTCGATCGGTCGAGACGGGTCGGTGGCGCGCGGGACGGTGGCGTCCAGGTGTGGATGGTTGGTTAGTTGGTTGAACTGCGAGGCGAGGCGCGGGCGGTCGGCGCGCGAGGGCGTGGGCGGATCGGTATGGACTCGTGCGAGGGGTACAACATGTTATTACACGCGCCTTCCTCTCGAGCTTGGGCGAATCGGCATGGACTCGCGCGAGAGGTGGCACAGAATGTTATTTACGCGCGTCGTCCCGGCGACGGCGACGGCGACTCAGCCGTACCGCAAACCGAGCGCAAATCCGGCGGAGAATCCCGTCGCCGAGGGCACGGCGGAGGTGTAAAAGTTGACAACTTTCGCCTTGAGCGCGAAAAGGTCGTGTTCGTCGATTTTTCCGTCTCGGTTCACGTCGAGGTGTTGCTGCGCCGTCCGCCGCGTCAGCGCGTGCACGTGGTCCCACTTGACGTCGACGATGTCGTTCAGTTCGAGCCATCGAAGCGCGGCGACCGCCGAAGCGAGTCCGACGAGCACTTTCGATCCGAGCGCTTTCACCGCGACGCCGACTCCGACGCCGACGACGCCCGAGATGCCCAACTCTCTCGAGAAGAGGGCGGTGAAATCGAGCGCGTCCAGTCGCGGCTCCGCCGACGCCTTTCCCTTCGCGCGCGCGGGCGCCGCCCCGACCGTCGCGGACGCCGCGAGCGCACACGCGAGCGAAAGACACGCGCGAGGCACGCGTCGTCTCCTCGATCGGTCGTCCTCGCCTCCGCCTCCGCCTCCGCCTCCGCCTCCGCCTCCGCCTCCGCCTCCGCCTCCGCCTCCCCACCAACCGCCGCCGCCGCGAGACGCCGCCGCGACAACCTCGCGCCGCGCACCACATCGCGCACCACACCTCACCGCGCGACGCGTCTCGCCCC
>Ga0181581_10001467_pt1 | contig 18307 bp, 10 predicted proteins | sample 071ome_22_FD_132433 | JGI IMG/M metagenome (GOLD analysis project Ga0181581, IMG submission 132433) | Coastal salt marsh microbial communities from the Groves Creek Marsh, Skidaway Island, Georgia - 071404AT metaG (megahit assembly) | ecosystem: Environmental > Aquatic > Marine > Intertidal... | reverse complement strand
TCGTCGCGTACCATGGCGTCGACGCGCGCTCGATAAAGGCGGGATCGACCGCGCGCGCCGCGAGGTCGGCGACGAGGGCCGGATGGTCCGTGATTGAATCGTGAGCCCAGACACCGCGACCGTTCAAACCGACCGACCGACGATGAAGAGCTGACGACGGATGACGACGCGCGCGTGACGGCGTCGACGCGCGGGAGAAGACGCCGGTGACGCGCGGGAGAAGACGAACATGTCTCGTCTCGATGACGCGCGCGGTGGAGACGCGGGCGAGGACGCGGGCGTGACGGCGTCGCTCGAACGATCGGTGCGCGCGTTGACGCGCGCGCTCGGACTCGATCCCGAGCATAGGTTCACGGAATCGCTCGCGTCGGCGTCGACGGCGATGTTGGGGAAGATGATATCGAAGTATGATGTCACCAAGGTGGCGGTGGCGCAGTCGAGGCGGACGCTGAGCGAGCGGAGCGAGGACCCGGAGGCGTTCGCGCGCGAGTGCGAGCGATTGAAGGCGCTTCGCGTGGAGGAGTTGGATCGGTACTTGGCGGTGATGGCGAAGATTGCGAGCGATGATGAGTTGGCGTTCGCGGTGTCGGAGTCGGGGGCGCGAGCGGCGGAGGCGGAGGCAGAGGCTGGACGGTACGAGACGACGAGTCGCGGTCGGGACGGGGAGGCGAACGAGGAGGAACCGTCGTTCATGTCTTCTCCGGGTGGGTTGGGAACGCCCGAACGGTACGCCACGCTGGGGAGAGACGCCGTGCCTGGGTCGGTGAGTTCGCAGGACGTGAGCGAGACGGGGATGGGCACGAGTTTAGCGGGCGAATTTCGCAAGATGAGCGTCGAGAGCAGCGCGGTGAAGCGCTCCGTCGGATTATTCGGCAAAGCTGAGCGTACGCTCGTTCAGCGTCCGAGCGACGTTGCCGAGGGACCGAGTTTACCGGATTGGAATCATAAGCGTCAGTTTCTCACGGGCGCGCACTTAGGGAGTGGGACCGAACAAGATCGCAACGTCAAGGCGCTGAGCGACTATGCCGCCGCCGAGCAAGAGTTGCTCGTGCTGGACGATCTGTTGTACGCCATGATGGGCGTCGACGGGCGATACATCAGCGCGTGGAAGGGACATGATGACGAGTCGAGGTCTGGATTAGTCACCACCGATAGCAGGCTGACGAGAGTGAAGTTTGAAGTCGAGCTCGGCTTGGAGGCGCCGCTCGCGGCGTTGGTGAAAAACATGCTCCCTTTGTGCGCCGATGCGGCGACGATTCGCGCCTTCATCGAGTCTAGACAAGAGTTCAAGCACGGTTACGTCTCACACGCGTTAGCGGCGGAAATGCGCGAGCTCATGAGCGATTGGCACACGCTCGTCGTGCAGCTGGAGCATCAGCGCAACATCGGTTCGCTTTCGCTTCAGGCGGCGTGGTTTTACTGTCAACCCGCCGCGCCTGCTCTACGACTGATGGCAAGCATCGCGAGTAGATCGTTCTACTTGAAGGGCGCGAGCGTGTTGAACTTGCTTCATCGCGAGGGGTGCGAACACGCTGGGGACAGCGCCGTTTTAGCGTTGGTGCAACGTCTGAGCAAGGCGGCGTCTGCACCGTACAGTCGTGCCATCGAGCTTTGGGTGTACGACGGACAAGTCGATGATCCATACGATGAATTCTTGATTGTGGAACAAGATGGCATCAAGAAACGTTCGCTTATGGACGATTACAACTCGACGTACTGGACTGAACGTTATTCGTTGCGCGAAGAGATACCGCAATTCATCGGCAACCAACTAGCACAAAAAATACTCACCACGGGAAGATACTTGAACGCAGTGCGCGAAACCAAGGTATCGGCGATCGCAGAGCTTCCAGTCAAACCGAATGATGGGCTCGGTAAGATGCAATTCGGACCGAACATGATTGTCGGGACTGGCAAGTATGCCGACCGCATCGAAGACAGATTCGAACACGCGTCTAGCAAATTGTTGCGAATCATGCTCGAGGACGGTGATCTCCAAGGGCGACTGAATAGCATGAAGAGTTACTTTTTGCTCGCTCGCGGTGATTTTCTCGTACACTTCTTAGACATTGCGGAGGAACAGCTCGTTAAAGAAGTCGAGGATATTCGTCTGTCGAAGCTTCAGACCATCCTCGATCTCGCCGTGAGGTCATCGAGTGCCGTGAACGACGAGCACGCCGAAGAGTTGTTGGCGTCGATCGAGGGTCACGGTCTTTTGCGAAGACTCATCGACACCGATGACGAGGCATCGCTCAGGGCAGTGGCTGGCGGGCAAGAACTCGTTGGATTTGATGTTTTTGTGCTCGACTGCGACACCCCTTGGCCCGCTAGCATCGTGCTCAATCGTCGCGCGTTGACGAAGTACCAGATACTGTTCCGCCACTTGTTTGAGTTTAAATGTGCTGAGCGAAATCTCTGCGCTGGATGGCAACGTCTTCAGGTGATGAGAGGTAATGCGCTTGGCAGAATGTTTTCAAAGGCACACATGCTCACGCAGAGAATGCTCAACTTTCTGCAAAACTACCTCTACTACGTCACCAACGAGGTCATCGAACCGCACTGGGATAAGTTAAATTTGCACATGGACGGCGCTCGTTCGGTGGACGAGCTCATTGACTTCCACGACGCGTTTTTGGAGTCATCCATGAAGGGTTCCATGCTCTTTTCACCGAAGATTCTCAAGCGTCTCGAACGTCTCCGCGCAGCCGCCGTGCGATTCGCACGGGACATCGCGAGGTTTGTCGATAACGTTGAACGCGCTATCGGCGATAGTATATACGAAGCGAACGCCTTGGATGCGCTGGGCGACGAGGTTGATGCCGTCCTGAGCGACGCGGATTCGCAATTCACGCAGTTGCTCGGCGACTTGCTCAACACGATGAACGATGCCGGAGATGTGGACATGAATCTCACGTCGCTGTGCTCGAGGTTAGACTTCAATGGGTTCTACAGTAATTAGATTGTGTCATGGTGAACGAAAAGAAGATATTAGTTACACACTCGATCATATTTGTCATTTGTTGATGAAGCCGTCGCTTCTGCCCTCAAAACCCGGTCGATTCCGCTTACCCGAGGCTTTGTCCATCTTTCGCTCAATTTTGCCATCCTTTCGAGCCTTCAGATTGTTCTTCCTCTTCGTTTGGGCGGCGTTCATTTGTTCTTGAACCTTCGCCGTGCGTTCCTCCCACTTTTCGCGACTCTTCTTCTTCGCGCGCGCCTCGCGCTTGATGCTCTTTTGTAAGAGTTTAGGATCGTCTAAAACCTTCTCACCAGACGCGCGAGACAGCGCTGCTTCCCAGGCAAATTTCTCGGCGACCGCCTTCCCGCCACCCTCTTCGCCACCGGCGTCCTCGATCGCCTTCTGGCGGGCTTGCACCTTGCGAAGAAGCGACTCCTTGGACTCTTTCTTCTTTTTACGACCCGTGTTCAGCTCGATGTCATCCATCTTGATGCGTCCGAACGTCATATCGTTCGCCTTACCAGCCTTGGAGCCACCATCATCTTCCCCATCCGCGCTCTTGAGTTTCTTCGCGCCCTTTCTCGCCTCTGCCAGCGTCGCGTTCGCCTTTTCCTTGCGCTTTCGCTCTCGCTTCTCCGCCTTTCTCCGCTCCCGCCACTCCTTCGCATCCCTCACCGTCTCCGCGCTCTCCGCCGCCTTTCTCGCGCTTCGGCTGCTCTCGATCTTCTTCCTCAGCCTCTCTCTCAGCGCCTCAAGCTTATCCTCAGAGCTCTTCTCCAGCCTCCATGACGTCGCCGGCGCCTCCACGTCTTCGCCCTCGCCGCCGCCGTCCCCGCGTCCGACCCCTCGCGACGCGTCGTCCACCGCGTCCTCCTCGCTCGCGCTCTCCGACCCATCGCTCCCATCGCTCCCGTCCTCCTCGCCCTCGCGCGAGCTCCCGTTCGGTCGCAACGACGCCGCCTTGCTCGCCTTTCGCTTGGCGCGCGCCGCCGCCTTTCCGCTCGGCTTTCGCCGCCCGAACCGTCCACCGTCCTCGTCCTCGTCCTCGTCCTCGCGCTTGGACGCCGGCGCGAGCGCGCGAAGTCGCTCAAAGAAGACGCTCGTGCGCGCCGCGCGCGACGCCCGCGCGCCGGTCGGCGTCGTCGGCGGCGCCATGATTGATGGGACGGGACGCGCGCGTGAAAATGGCGAACGCGCGCCCGCAGATGTCGGCGCACGCGTACGCCGCGGTCGTCTCGCGCGATGACGGCGATGCCGACGAGACGGACGCACTCGTCTCCGTCTCGGATTCGGCGTGCGAGCGCGCGTTCGCGACGACGACGGCGAGCGCGGGCACGCGCGTCGTGAGGGGACGCGTGCGATTATTCAAGACGCGCGGGGCGCGCGACGATGGCGTCGCGTCGACGGATGCGGAGGCGAGCGAGGGTGTGGACGCACGTCCGCGCGATCGCACGGCGGTCGTGTGCGTGATCGGGGTGCCGAGCGCGATGTCGGTGGCGGATTTTTGTCGATTCGCGGCGGGCGCTGCGGATTCGATGAAGTCGATGCGCGTGGTGGCGCCGACGCGCGCGAGGGACGGAGAGGTGATGCGATCGTCGTATGACGCGCTGTTGGAGTTTGAAGATCGCGACGGCGCGGATGTTTTCGTGGATAATTACTACGGGCGTCGGTTGGCGAGCGGACGCGCGGAGACGTGCGTGGCGCTCTACGTGGCTTCGGTCGAGTACGAGGACGGCGACGATTCGCGGACGACGGCGAGCGAGGCGCGAACCGAGGTGCCGACGTGTCCGGTCTGTCTCGACAGATTGGACGCCGAGGTGTCGGGGATCGTGACGACGATCTGTAATCACTCGTTTCACGCCGAGTGCCTGAGCGGTTGGGCAGACGCGTCGTGTCCGGTGTGTCGCTACACGCACGAGCCCGAGGTGAAAGCGACGTGCGCGTCGTGCGGGAAGGATCACGATCTTTGGGTGTGTTTGATATGTGGCGAGGTGCGGTGCGGGAGGTACGCAGGCGCGTGCGCGGTGGAGCACTGGCGAGAGACGAACCATACGTACTCGTTGGAGCTTGGAACGCAACGCGTGTGGGATTACGTCTCGGACGGTTTCGTGCATCGTCTGATTCAGAGCAAGGCTGGTCTCGTCGAACTCTCACCGCCCGTCGCGAGGCGTGGGTCGATGTCGAGCGCGGCGAGCGGGTACGACGGCGCTCCGAGTTGTTCGCCGCGTCCGCCAGACGTGAGCGATTTGGACGCCGAGCTCGAGGAGGCGCTCGTGGCATCAAAGCTCGACGCCATCGCGAGCGAATACGACGTGTTGCTCACGTCGCAGCTAGAGTCACAGCGCAAGTACTTTGAAAATCTCTTACAAGCCGCCAACGCGAGGAATGCGGGAACGATATCTCGCGAAAACGAGGAAACGATGAACGCTGCTGTGGTGGCTCGCGCGATGCAAGACGTCAAGGACGTCAAGAGAGAGCTGAGCGCCGCGAAAAAGACCAACGCCGACCAAACCAAAACGATCACACAACTGAGAGATGAAAACGACCACCTGAAGAGCATGAGCGATACCCTCGCCGAAAATGTCGAGGCGTTTAAAATGGAACTCGCGCGCTCCGAAAAGCGCAAAACCGTGGAACTCGCGCTCAAAGATGCGCGCATCAAAGAACTCGAGGAGGAGAATCGAGACTTGATGTTGTTCTTGGACACGTCGAGTAAACTGAGCACGGACACCGCATTGGCGGAGGAGATTTCGGGCGGAACCGTGGTCGGGATCGACACCGACACCAAGCCAAAGGAACCCGCTCGAAACGCGACGCACGAACGCTTGCGAGATAGAATAGATCAAAATCGCCCATAATATACGCCTGTACCACTACATGTTGTTGTAACTACGAAAATCCAGCTAGAATCAATCCCACAAACGACGCAATGGCAGCCGCAAACGCAATGTTTGCGCTCGTTCTATCGTTGTCATCGTCGTTGAGAAAACGCTCGCGCGTCCTCTTCTCCGCCGTCGTCTCCTCACCCAACCCTCTAAACTCTATCTCTTCCGTCACACGCGGCCACGCTTCGGCGCGATCGCGATCGAGATCGCGCTCAACGACGATCGTTACGGGTCCGTCCGCCACGCGCCCGTTCGCGAGAGCCGCGCTGACGTCCTTCCAATCCTTGTCGTCGGCACCGTAGAGCGTTCTGACTCTCTTTGTCCCGCTCAAATCTCCCGTCAACGCCGCCGTTGTTTTATACACCACCTGCGTCGCCGTGAACGCTCGTAAAATATCACCCTTCCGACAGCACTGCGCCCCGAACGGCGCGAGAGACGCCACCTCGGCCGCCTTTGCCGCGCGGCTTCCCGGAATAAACTCGCTCACTCGCACGCGCCCATCCGCATCCTCTTCGAACACGATCCCCAACGGTCGCTCCGCCGTCACGCTCACGATCTCAGACGACGTCGGCAACACGCGCTCGAACACGTACGTCCGGCTCTTGGCGCCTCGCCCCAGACGCTCCGACGGTGGTGTGCCCGCCAACGACTGCCACGCGGGCGTCACGCGCTCGCCGTCGTATCGCCCGCCCGTGTACGCGGACACCGGTCCGCAATCAACCTTGACGCGCACCAGACGCGCGTCGTCGTCGTCGTCCTCGGCGACGGCGAACGTGCGATAGCCGTCGCACCGATACTCGACGTCACGCGATGGGCCGGCTGACGAGGACGACGCGTCGAGTCGAACGCGACGTGCGCGCGACGCGACCCGCGCGCGAACGCGCGAGGACGACGGCGATGATGATGACGGTCGCGCGACGCGCGGCGACGGCGTCTCGACGCGCATCGCGCGCGCGCGTGTGTCGTGTCGCTTCGTCCGGTGCCCATCTTTTTCTAATCTCGTACAACAGACTGGGTTTCATTTTTACAATAAAGGGCGAAACTTCGCCGTCGTCTTCCGCGACGGTCGATCGAACGCGCGTTCGATTCGATACACTGGTACATCGTAAACTGTTTTCGTCGTCGCGCGCGCCGTGCGAGGTGATGGTGGTGAATACAGACGGCGCGCGCGCGCGAACGACGCTATGGTACACCGTCGTCGTCGCGCCTAGGCGAAGACGACGCTCTCTCTCGCGCGAGCGTGCGCGGTATCGATGACGTGTTGCACGCACCCGACGAGCGTCACCGCGCACGCGCTCTGCCACGCGTAGAGCGCGTGCGCGTCGATGGCGCTCATCTCCATGTCCCGAAACAGCGCGAGCTCGAAGGCGGACAATTCGTCGGCGGCGAATTCGAAATCATCCTCGTCGTCGCCCGACTCGTCGTCGCCACCGCCACCGCCCCCACCGCCATCCCCACCGCGTCCACCGAACCAATCGTCTCCCCCGCCGTCACCGTCGTCGAGAGATTCGCGTCGAGCGTCCTCATCGCTCCCGCCGCGTCGTCCTCGACGTCGGCGCTGCGCCGCGCTCACCCGCGCCGGCGAGCACACCACGCGATCGGTGCCGATCACCACTCTTGGTTTCGGCGGTGCGCTCGTCGTGCACGTCACCACGCGCGCGATGACGATGGTTTTCTTCGCGCGTCGCGCCGTCGCGCCGTGCGCGGACGTCGTCGCGCGAGACGTCATGGTCGATCGTGTGGATCGATCGCAAACGGTCGTCGAAGGGTGCACGATGTGCTCGAATGCGCGCGCACGCGACGTCGACGTCGAGGTGAGACTCGCACGATCGAGCGTTAAAAATACAGTGCCGCGCGTCTTCCCCCGGCGCGCGCGATGGACGGTCGCGTCGGCGTCGCGAGACGACACGCGCGGTTGTGCCGCGACGCGATCGTCCACCAGTAGGCACCTCGTCTCTCGCGTTGACTTTTTCCATGTTTCATGGTTTAGGACTCTGATATGTACCTTTTGTCCGGCTGTGTAAAGTGTAAATCACGACGGGTCGCGTCGAAGAAAGGGTGCGTATTAAAAGGAGCCTATCACACGCGCTCGTCGCCGACGACGTCTCCGAGGCCGCGAGCGGCGATGTCGTCCACGATGGGGGCGTTTTTGGGGGCGAAGAAGAATGCGCGGAGGTTGGCGACGTATGAGCCGCGATCGAAAGGGTTGGTGAAGGAGCCGTCGGAGGCTTTGAGGTAGGCGTAGCGGTGCGCGTTGGAGAGCTCGTTGGTGGTGACGTTTTGCGCCGCCTGGACGAGCTGGGAGATGGTGAGCATGAGCACGGGGAGGAGAGTGATGGCGTCCAAAAAGGCGAAGAGGATGATACCGGCGCCGGATCGGTATTTTTCACTCGGGGACTCTTCGTTGAAGCGAACGACGGCGACGATGAACGCCAACGCCATGGCGAGCGTCTCGAGACAGAGAAAGACGACGAAATCTCTGTGATTGCGCTTCCCGATCGTGTTACCCATCCAAGGACAGTAGTGGTCGAATCTCGCGACGCACCTGTCTCGCACTGCGCAGTGCTTGGTGCCGAAGGGCTTGACGAATTTGCACGACACGCAGAGCTGGTCCCAGTTGCCTCCCCACAACTCGGGGTGGTTCAGTCGCTCGTCCACCTCCTTTGCCGCCGAACTCGCGCGCGAACCGCGACGGAGCGACGATAGGAGCGACGCGGTGACGAATCCGGGATCAGCCGTGGTCACTCGCTTCATGTACACGAGGCCCCCGCCCGAGGACGCGAGAACCACGAGCGACCAAAACGCCAAGTTGACGTCCATGGTCGCGGTGCTCGGAGCGAACATCACGTAGTGCGTAAACATGAGCATGAGTCCGACGACGAGAGCGAAGCACGCCACGGCGAGTCCTTTTTGTTGCCAGAACTTGTCACGGTGCAACAATCGTCGATACTGCGAGTGGAAAAATTGGGCGAGAGAGTGGTTGCCCTTTTCAATCGCCAAAGCTTCCGGCGTGTTCCCATCGACGTCCACGGCGGTCAACGTGTTCAAACCACCGGCCTGAACGAGCACGTGCGCCGCTTCGCTACGACCCTTTATGGCGGCCCAGTGCAGGGCGGTGCATCCCTCCTTATCCGCGCGGTACACGTCCGCGTCCATGCACACCAACAACTTCACCGGATCGGGGAACCCCTTGTACGCCGCCCAATGCAGTGCCGTGCGTCCATCACCGTCCGTGACGTCCACCTCTGCGTTCCAGCGCATTTTAAAGTGATAAATCATTCCCGTGTGTCCATACTGCGCCGCCACGTGCAACGGCGTGTATCCTCGCGCGTCGCTCGCGATTAAATCCGCCCCCTTGCGCAGCAACAACTCCGCACACGGAAGCGACCCGCGCACGCACGCCCAGTGCAACGCAGTCTGACCATCGTTATCACACGCGTTGATCGCGCTTCCTTGATCGAGCAAATACGTCGCCGCGCTCACTCTGTTATTCAACGCCGCCCACTGCAGCGCGCGATATCCGGAACCGTCCGGCGCGTTCACGCACCCCGGATCCTCCTCCACCATCCGTTTCATCGCCTCGACGTTCCCGTACGCCGCCGCTCTCCACACATCCTTCTCGCTCTCGTCCTTTTCCTCCTCGACGACCGGCGCCGGCGCCGCGGTCTCGCTCTCCGAACGCTGCTGATGCTGGCGCTGCGCGCTCTCCGCGCTCATCTTATCTCCGGTCTCCTCGCGTCCCACTCCGCGCGTCTCCACCGTCGCCGAGGACATCATCTCAGAGCGAACGCGCTCGCGCGTCGATTCACGCCTCGATCACCCCTCGCGCCTCGTTCGCGATCGCGCGCGCGCGTCGTTTACGAACAACGGAGATCAACACGATGAAACGTCGCTCGCCGCGCGCCGAACGCGTCTCCGAGACGAGGCGACGACGAGCGCGCGCGCGACGAGGCGACGACTGCGACTGCGCGCCTCGTACGCGCCCGTTCGACGCTCGACGGGTACCGACGCGCTCGACGAAGGCCGATGCGCTCGAATGTGCGGGGGAGCGCACGGGCGCTCGCTCGAGACATCGACGCGCGACGACCATGCACGTCGCGAGACCGGCACCCGCGACGACGACGGCGACGTGCGCGACGCGCGTGTCGTCTTCGCGCGCGTGCGCGCGTGCGCGCGCGGCGCGCGTCGGACGGCGCGATGGACGCCTCGAGGTCGGCGGCGGGGCTCGACGACGTCGAGACGCGCGCGCGCGCGCCACCGTCGTGCCCGAGGACGGCACGGCCCGCGCGAGCGTGGACGAGTGGCTGGCGCGGTACGCCGACGACGCGACGCCGCCCGCGGGCGTGTTCGCGACGTACGACGACGCGGGGACGGTGACGTATATCGACTTTGCGAAAAACGTGGCGCAGGCCCTGCGGTCGACGCGCGCGCGGGCGGGGGACGATCGCGCGCGCACGGCGCGCGTGATGGCGTTTAGAAACAGCGCGATGGCGACTCGCGAGGTGTTGGCGGCGGAGGCGAGGCGATGGCGGGAAGCGTTGCGGAACGGCGAGACGCCGGCGCTGAACGCGGAGTGGGACGCCGAGGACGCGCGAGACGCGGCGGGGAGCGCGTCGACGGTGAAGGCGGTCGTGGGGGACGAGGCCGCGAAGAGCGTGATGGTGAGTCCGTTTGCGGCCGAGGCGGCGGCGGCGGCGGAGAAGGCGGACGCGGGGGCGGAGAGTTTGGACGAGAAGGGCGCCGACGAGCCCTTGCTCGAGCTCACGCCGGAAAACGTAGACAAGGCGCTGGACGAAGTGCGTCCGTATCTCATCGCCGACGGTGGCAACGTCGAGTTGGTGAAGATTGAAAATGGGATCGTCGCCGTGCGTCTCAACGGTGCGTGTGGGACGTGCGCGTCGTCTTCGGCGACGATGAAGGGCGGCATCGAAAAGTTGCTCAAGCAAAAGTTTGGATCCGCGGTGGACGAGGTGGTGAACGTGGGCGAAGATTTGCCTGAGATGAGTGTGGAGACGATCGAAGAGTATCTCGGTAAGCTTCGCAACTCCATCACGCAGCACGGGGGCGAGGTGAGCGTTGAGTCGCTCGAGCGCGGCGTGTGCGTACTGAAATTCAAAGGTCCGCAGGCGCTCGCTTTTTCCATCGCACAGGCGCTCAAGACAAAATTTCCATTCGTTCGCGAGTGCAAAATCAGGCAAATCAAGTAGAGTAATCGCGCGCTCGCGTTACTATTATTTAAACATTGATTCAATAGGCTACATTTTCATTTCGTATTACAAAACGTTCGTTGTCTCCTTCAGACATTTACTTGGCTTCCGGGCCGAAGAAGTTGTCGCACGGGAACTTCTTGTCGACGCGCTTCATGATGCCAGAGATAACCTTACCCGGACCAACTTCGGTGGCGCTTTCTAAACCCTTTTCAAGAAGCGTCGTCATCGTCGTTTCCCATTGAACCGGGTTGGTGAGCTGCTTAGCCAACGTCGCGCGAATGCTGTCGGCGTCGGTGTGCGGCTTGACGTCGACGTTGGAGACGACCGGGATGCGGGTCGCTTGTATGGGCGTGGCGTCGAGTGCAGCCTTGAGCTTGTCAGCGGCTGGAGCCATGAAATCGGTGTGGAACGCACCGGCGACCGCGAGGCGGACGACCATGCGAGCCTTGAATTCCGGCTTCGCGATTTCTTCAACCTTGTCGATGGCCGGGATGGCGCCAGAGACGGCGTAGTTACCGTTGCACAAGTAGTTGGCGACGGACACCGGAGCACCAGACTCCGCAGCGGCGCGCGCGGCGAGTTCTTCAGCCTTGTCTGCCGACAAGCCGATGACGGACGCCATACCGGACGGAGTGGCGTCCGCGGCTTCTTGCATGGACTCGCCGCGAATCTTCACGAGCTTCAAGCCATCCTCGAAGGTCAACGCACCGGCGAACGTCAACGCCGTGTACTCGCCGAGAGACAAACCCGCGGCGACATCGACGGCATCGATGGCAGCCTTACCCTCGTCCGTCATCTTCATGGCTTCGAGAGCCGCCAACGAGGAGACGTAGATGGCGGGCTGGGACACTGCCGTGGAGTTCAAGCGTTCCGCCGGGCCGTTCACGCACACGTCGAGCAAATCGTATCCGAGCACGGCAGACGCCTTGTCGAACATCTCCTTCGCCGCCGGGCACTCATCGCAGAGTTCCTTCGCCATGCCGACGGTTTGCGCGCCTTGACCCGGGAAGAAGAAAGCCTTCTTCGGCGAGTAGTCAGCCGAGGCGCGAACGCCGACCGAGCGCGTCGCGCGAGCGCCCGCACGTCGGTTCCTGTGAAAGTACAACCATCGTCGCGCACCGGGTCAGTCACGAGCGTCACGTGCGTCTTGACCGCGCGTCCAGAGCGCCGAACGCGAGACGAGACAGTTGTCGGATAAGGCGCACGGATTACCGCGCGATCGCCGCGCGACGAAGCGCGAGTCGCTCGCGTTGGGTCGATGAAGACGTACACAGACGCGCGCGAGGCGAAGCGAGAAGTCGTGGAGAGTGAGAGGGAGGTGCTGGACATCGTCGGTGTGCCAAAGAATGACGAACGGTGCACTTTTGGTGAAAACCCTTCGCGGCGGCGAAACGTACTTTACCGCGTGCGATGTGCGAGCGAAGTACGTTTTCAATACACTGAGACTAGATCGTTGGATTAATTAGTGGCGACGGCTTGGCCACCAGAGACGATGGCGTTGTCCAAAATCAACGCCGGACGAGTCTCGAGGGCGACCGATATCGGCGCGGGAAGCGGCTCGCGTTGCACCGACGCGCGCGAAATCATCTCCGCGGCGGCTTTACGCGCGGCTTCTAAGAGGTAGAGATCGGTAGACATGGAGGCGTGGAAGAGGTTGACTTGTTGACCGCTCTGTTTCGTACCGAAGAGCTCACCGGCGCCGCGAAGTTGTAAATCGCTCTCCGCGATGCGGAAACCATTGTTCGATTGTTCCAAAACGCGCAAACGATCGCGCGCGCGATCCTCCTTCAATTCGGCGTTCTCACCGACGCCCGGTGAGTGAAGCAAGAAACACTTGGACTGTCGCTCACCGCGACCTACACGTCCGCGAAGCTGGTGGAGCGCCGCGAGACCGAACCCGTCCGCGTCTTCGATGATGATGACGCTCGCGTTCGGAACGTCGACGCCGACTTCGACGACTGACGTGGCGACGAGAGCCTGCGTCTCTCCCGCACTAAACTTTTCGAGCGCGGCCGCTTTTTCATCCGCGCCGAGCTGACCATGAAGTAAACCAAATCGCACGTTCGGATATTCGCTCACCAATCGAGCGTACTCTTCCTCTGCTCCCTTGACCTCTGACATTCTCGACGATCCCGATTCGTTGACGAGGCGCAAAATCACGTACGCCTGACCGCCGCGAGCCACTTCCTCGCACATGGCATCGTACGCGACCGAGTGATCATCGGCGCTACACACGGTCGTGATGATCGGGAGACGTCCGGCCGGCTTCTCGTCGATGACGCTCAGCGCCATCTCGCCGAACTTGGTCATGGCGAGAGTGCGAGGAATCGGCGTAGCGCTCATCGTAAGCATGTGCGGCGGTAATTTACCTTTGGAAAGTAATGCAGCGCGCTGTTCGACGCCGAAACGATGCTGTTCGTCGACGACGGCGATACCGAGGGAATTGAATACGACCTTTTCGTGAATCAAAGCGTGCGTCCCGACGATGATTCCAATTTTACCGTCATTCAACTCTTCGAGAATTTGCGCTCGCTCTGCAGTCTTCGTAGAACCGGTGAGCAACGCAACCTTGGGTGGATCGCGCATTTGAGACAACAGATCGGTGAGTACGCGATGGTGCTGCGTGGCGAGAACTTCCGTAGGGGCCATGAAGGCACCTTGATGTCCGGCGCCCACCGCGGCGAGGAGTGCCATCGCCGCGACGACAGTTTTCCCGCACCCAACATCACCCTGTAATAAACGCAACATCGGCGCAGGACCGGCCATATCACTCAAGATTTCTTCAAGAGATGACTCTTGCGATCTAGTGAGTGCGAACGGCAACTCGCTTCGCAGTTCATCGGTGAGCGCCGTGCCGACGATGCACACTCCTTCCGTCGTCTCCGATACCGGAAGAGCTTGTAAGCGACTGCGCTCTTGCAAAAGTGCGACTTGTAGCAACACCAACTCTTCAAACGCTAATCGTTCGCGCGCTTGAGCAACCGCCTCGACGTCGACTGGTTTGTGAATATTCTTGACCGCCGATGCGTGCGAAAGTAATCCCAACTCCGCGAGCAACGGGTTGTCGCGGCCCATGGACACCTCCATCGGATCAGCAGCGAGCTTCTCCATGAAGATTTCCATCGATGCATCGACCGCTCGATGCCACTGTACGTTATTCATAGATCCTCTCTTCGCGTAGGTGGCGACGATTTCCGAGGAGTCGGAGGTCATGATGGGCGAGTCTTCTGGAATCGGAACCACTCTACCGCCGTCGATGCTGAACTGACAGTTTCTATCGCCCGGCCCGAGTATGCCACGCACGTTCACGCGCGCACCGATAGGCATCGTTTCTCGCATATCTTTAGAGATGTATTCCCAAACCTTGATTTTGCATCGAGGCTTGTTCGCTCCCCAAGGATTGTCCTCTGTAGGTGCGAGTTCATCGGGGCCGACGTCGACCTCAACCAATATGGTATTCGGAAAGGTGCGCCCGCGCAAGAAATCACGTATTTGCATCGAACGAACTGTGCCGGTCAATACAACTTGAGTGCCCATGGCGTGACTTTTGTTCCATGCGCTGTACTCTTGGTACTTTCTAGGGCAGTTGCGCAAAACGGCTTCGATGCTAGTGATGCCCTCTGACTTGAGCGCTTTCATGGTAGAGTTCGGTACTTTACCCTTCAACTCTTCGATCGGCGTCTCTTTCCAACGCTCGATATCGAGACGAAGCTCCGACGTGTCTATTTTCGCAGCCACCTCGGCGAGTTTCTGGAAGTCGACCGTCTCTGGGAGAATACCGTTGATGGGGTCCTCCGCTGCCCAGAACGGTTTTTGATTACCCCGAAGCGGCGTGTCGTTCGAAGATAGGTTCGATCCACCGTTCCACTCGATATTCTCTTCATTTTCCATCTCATCAACAGCGTTCCATCCACCACCGGCGTCGGCCTCTTCACCATCGCTCAAATTGACCGTGCCACCACCGCCCCAACCTGGCGCTCCTCCCGCGTACGAAGAGGAGGACCTCTCGCTCGCGGTCTTTGCTTCGGCGGTGGCGCGCTTCAGGCTCCCGGCGCCCGGGTCCCCGAGAGAAAACGAGTACTTCTCTAACTGCGCCAACTCATCACCCTTTGCTCTCGGATGCTCGAGCATTTTGTTGAGAATCTGTGCCAAGACGCCGGCATCCGTGCCGGCGCGGTGCATTTGCGTCTCTTCGCCCTCGATGCTTACTTTGAAGTGTTCACGCAGGACATCCATGTTGAACTTTGTGAGACCATCTGGTCGAAGTAAGGCTCGCGCGAGCGGCAGTGTGTCGCAGAATCGCCAGCTCGATGGCAACTCTCGGCCAAGTCTCCGATACTCGTGTTGAATGAACGCCGCGTCGAACTGTCGAGCGTTGTGCGCGACGAGAAGTATCGGCGCACCAGGTCTCGATTGACGCGCCTGGTCTATGAAAGCTTCCAGCTGCTCGGCAGCCATCGCGAACGATGGAACATTGGAAGCGCTCACCATGCTGTTCGTAATGCCGGTGAGCGAAGTGATGGCTGCCGGAATGGTGAAACGACCAGGATTGATGAGCGTACTGAACGACGACGCGGGATCGTGAAGAGATTGCGCCGCGAGTTCGATGATTCGACTCTTCTCTTTGCTCAGACCCGTTGTCTCGAGATCGAAAACGATGATCGTCGGAAACTCTGAAGAGTCGCGAGAGACTGCCGGCGGCTTTGCCGCGGCGGGCTTTGCCGCCATCTCCGCCTCGCGAGGCTTAGACGTATTCAACGTCGGACTCGCAGACGCACCCATCCTTTGCAACACGAGAGACGGTGCGTTCGGTTCCGGCGTCGTCGACGTCGGTGGCGACCATATCTTCGGTTTCTGTCCCGTAGGCGCCGCTGGCGCGGTCGAACTCGACGCGGAGGGCGGCGCTCGAAGCACCGCCGGTAGCGCCGCCGAAACGTTCTGCAACAATCGCTGTCGCCGTTCCACGTCCAATTTGGCGTACATCTTCGAATCTCTCACCATGTGCGCGAGCATAGGCGACGCGTACGACGTCTCGAGCTCGGTCAGAGAGGAGGTCAGAAAGCTTTGAAAATCATCAAACGCTTTGCCCTTGGCGTTTTCGCACCCCGTGCTAATCTCGTAGTCTAAACCCGCTCGCAAGCGATTCTGCGCGCGACGTTCGTGGCGATGCGCGTACGACACAAACGGTCAGTCTTTCGGTTCAATCTCTGTCTCACACGTCCTTTGGCGCGCCGTTTGCGCGCGCGCGCGCGTCGTCCGTGTTTCAAATCATGATTCTTCTGTCCACCAACCGTCTACGAATCCAACGCGCCTTCCCTCCCCCTCGCGCGCGATCGCCCTCGTCTCTCCCCACCGTCTCTTCGCACGCACCACGATCCGTTCACCGTCTACTGCGGATTCCCTCCCGCCCGCGCCCGACGACGACACGGCGCGACATCGCACGTCCAGCGCTCGACACACGCCCTCCGTCGCGCGCCTCGCGCGCGCCCTCATCACCACCGCCGACGCCGCCGCGCGCATCCTCGCCGACGACGCCGACGTCCTCGTCGACGTCACTCGACTCGCGCGCGGACGAGTCGACGCCGCCGTCGCTCGAGCGCTCGTCGCGCGCATCTCTGAGGCGTTTTTAAATGAAAGAAAGTTTCGGGACGCCGCGCGGTTGGGGACGGGACAGGGCGACGCCGCGAGACGCGCGCGAGCGAGCGATCATGGGCGCGGTGTGCGGGAAAACGAGCGATGTCGCGCGCGCGGTGCGAGGCGCGGGGATCGATCGCGCGCGATCGCCGCCGGGACGCGACGCGGCGCCCGTGCGAGGCATCCTGAAGAATTCCTCGTTGGACGCGCTCGCGGGGGGGAGCGCGCCGACGACGCCGACGGGATCGGAGCGAGATCGGGACGGTGGGTCGAGCGGAAGCGCAGTCGGGAGTGGGATGACGCGGAAGTCGTCGTTCGTGCACTTTACGGGGCTGGACGACGACGAGGACGAGGAGGACGACGGCAAGAAGCCCGGGGGGTTCTTCGCAAGAGCGTTCGGCGACCACAGAGCGGAGCGGGAGGACGCGAAGGAGGAGATGGAGACGAATTCGACTTCGCACGCGCGCACGGGGAGCATCACGACGTCGGTGCCGGTGGCAGAGCAAGAGGAGGAGACGCACTGGTTTTTGTCAATTGGTGTCGACACCAGGCACGCGGCGGCGAGAGTGATGGAGAGTCGTTTGGCGGCGGCCAAGGTGGAGGAACAGCGTCTTATCGAGCTTGTGGTTGAAGCGGAGCGCGCGACGGAGCAGGCCGAGGCTGAAGCGAGGCAGAAGAACGCCGCTGATGGCAACGGCAACGATTCCAGCACCAGTTCGGGAAAACAGAGCCTTTCGTCGACGTTGAATTCTCCCGCAAAAATTCGAACCTCAATGATGCCTTGGGACGTCATGGTGACCGTTGCGAAGGCGAGAGAGGGCGACGCTCGAACGGCGGCGCGTAAGGCGACGCTCGTGGTGAAAAAGTTGGCCCACGCCGTCGCACTGTGGGAGCTCAAATCAGCAAAGCGAGCGAGCGCGGACATCTGTGAACACCTGAAAAAGACTGAAGACAAGAAAGGTCGACGAATGGCCTCGGCTGCGCGAGCGCGAGTCACGTTCACGGCGGCGGAGGAAGACTTCAATAGAGAGAACGAAAAGATGCGAGTGCTGGAAGACAGACGACTCGCTGCGGATGCGAACATGGCGGGGGCTTCAGCTCGCATTCACGCGGCGAGAACTTCGTTGCAAAATGCCCGCGATCGGAAACGTGGTATCCTTTCAACCTTCCGTCAAGCCGTGCGAAACTCAATGGACTCGAGCGTGGAACTTCTCGAATTTAGGCAAAAAGAGTTTGCGCTTCGAGCGTCGAACGTTACGAAGACGATGTTCACCGCATACGACGAGATGACGACGAGACTCGAAGAAACACTCATGAATGCCATCGATGCGGTATCGCACAAGAAGTCGCGCAAAAACAACAAAGCATTCGATATCGAAGCAGTCGCCGCTCTCACGGCGCGTGATCGGGCGGAGGCGTCCTTGAACGAGGCGGCGAGTCAAAGTATGGCCGAGATGCGCGCGCTCGAGGCGTCTACAAGAACATTACTCGCCAGCGTCGACGAGGAAATCAAGAATGGAATCGAAGAATTCTATGCTGCCGCGGACGACGAACGTGTCTGTTATCTCGCCGCTCAACAAGCAACTATTGCCTGTAAAATGGCGCTCGCTGCCGTCAAG
>Ga0181581_10001466_pt1 | contig 18314 bp, 15 predicted proteins | sample 071ome_22_FD_132433 | JGI IMG/M metagenome (GOLD analysis project Ga0181581, IMG submission 132433) | Coastal salt marsh microbial communities from the Groves Creek Marsh, Skidaway Island, Georgia - 071404AT metaG (megahit assembly) | ecosystem: Environmental > Aquatic > Marine > Intertidal... | reverse complement strand
TGTCCAATATTCCCCACTGCTGCCTCCCGTAGGAGTCTGGGCCGTGTCTCAGTCCCAGTGTGGCTGATCATCCTCTCAGACCAGCTACTGATCGTCGCCTTGGTAGGCCATTACCCTACCAACAAGCTAATCAGACGCGGGCTCCTCCTTCTGCGGCGGACCTTTCCCCCGAAGGGCGTATCCGGTATTAGCAGCCGTTTCCAGCTGTTATCCCAGGCAGAAGGGCAGATTCCCACGCGTTACTCACCCGTGCGCCACTCTATAAAATAGCGTTCGACTTGCATGTGTTAAGCATGCCGCCAGCGTTCGTTCTGAGCCAGGATCAAACTCTCAAGTTAGATTGACCTGAATGCTGGTAAAACCAGCTTCGGTTAGGTGCCTACCTTAAGTTTTCATCCATGAGCTAAGCGAAATTGAATTACTTCAATTTCAATAGTGATTCATTTCAGGTCTTCGTTAAGGCGGACTTTTTTTTATACAAGACGACATCAACAGACATCGCCGCCCACGAATCCCTTTCATAACAGACTAACAATTTCAAACATCGCTTCCGACAAGACAGACGCCCATCTTCATAAAAGATGAAGCGTTTTTTTTAATGTCGGACAAACTCGCCCGCTGAAGAGCAGCGAGTTTGGGGGTTATATGCTGGCTTTCACCCAGTGTCAAACCCAAAAATGAAAAAAATGTGAATTTTTTTTAATTTCTGCATTTTACCCCAAAAGCCACCATCGAAAACCGCTCAATTAAAGGGTTTTTATGCCTTTAAAGTCTAAAAGCATAATTTCAATGCTGGCAGAGGCGTAAAATGAAGCTCTTAATTCGTGCAAAAAACAATAAACTGCTTTATCACACGGCCACATTTTTACCATCCAAACCCGCAAAAGCGAATCATCCCGGCTGATATAAATCAAAAAACATATCCATCGGCATGACAGCTTTACCCCATGTATCAGGCACTGCCAGCGTGGTTATCTTTCTGACCAGCCGGAGGATCATCTTACCATTTTTTTACCTGCCAATCCAGCCTTTCAGGCAATTTGGTGCAGTTTATGCATGGTAAAAATAGTTTGACGCTCGAAAAATAGGTAAGTAATGATGTGGATAGAAAGCAATTTGCACAGATTTTTTGTGAAAAAAATTCAAGGAATGCAATATGCTGTGCAGGGAAAGTTCGATTCAAACCTTAATTGTTTAAATAAAATTAATTTAGAATTTTTGAATAATATGTTGTCATCCTCTTTTTTCACCAAACCGATCTTGCGTCCGCGAATCACATTTTCGCACGGGCTACGGGTTACGGTAATGGCAGCTGGCTTGATTCTGGCCGCGCCTGTGGTGATGGATGGCTCTGCCCGCGCTGCCAATAGCGCAACGGTAGTAATCACCCCGACGCAAACCGCCTCTGATTCGCTCCTGTCCTCTATTTTTTCATCCACCCCTGCAAAGACAGCCACAGCGGATAAGGTTATCGACGCCTTTGATGGCAATGACGGGCGACCGGCTTTGCCACGCGCACGCCCTGATTACATAGCGACACTTGGCGGCATAGAGGTAGAGATACAAACACCATCTGCCCGCCCCAGCATGGAAGATATACTGCCCCACGCCACCGCAGATATTCAGCAAATGGTTCAGCGCGAAGCCGGTCAGAGCATCAGCAAGATATTTGATCTCACCCTTTCCAGCGGCGAGACATTAGCCAAATTGCTGAAAAAGGCAGATTTCACCAATCAGGATATTGCATCCGTATCTGATGCACTGACAGGCAAGATTGACCTGCGCCGCCTGCAAATTGGCACACGCTTTACCGCTGCCCTTGATACAGCAGGTCAGGCGGTGGCCTTGCAGGTGCATATGCCCCGCAACAGCCAGAAAACAGGCGCATTTAAAAATGTCTTTCTGGATCATTATGTGATTCGCCATGACGGCATTACAGACCCGGAAATAAAGGGCTGGCAATCCATACGCGCAATACGGCCGATTGAGCTGCGCTCAGTTCATGCCGGCAATGAAATTAGCCTGTCCTTATATGAGGCGGCAAAAGACGTGCAAATCCCGCTGGAAGTGCTGGATGAATTTGTTCGGGTGATGAGCTTTTCGGTGGATTTCCAGCGCGAGGTGCAATCAGGCGACCAGTTTGAGCTGATTTATGATAGCGCTATCGATAAATTAACAGGTGAGCGTCTATCAACCGACAGCCTGGAATATGCCGGCATTGTCCTGTCTGGTAAAAAGATGGGCTTTTATCGTTTTGTCCATCCAAATGGCAAGGAAGGCTGGTATGACCGCAATGGCGAGTCGGCCGTGCGTACGCTGATGCGGACACCGGTAAATGGCGCAAGGCTGAGTTCCGGCTTTGGTATGCGCCGCCATCCCGTCACCGGATATAGTGCGATGCATAAGGGGCTGGATTTTGCTGTACCAAAAGGCACGCCTGTTTTAGCTGCCGGTACCGGACATATTGAATTTGCCGGCTGGAATGGCAGCTATGGTAAATATATCCGCATCCGTCATAATTCCACCTACAAGACAGCCTATGCCCATTTATCCGGCCTGGCAGCAGGGATACGAAATGGCTATCAGGTTCAGCAAGGCGAGGTTATTGGCTATGTTGGCTCGACAGGCCGCTCAACTGGCCCGCATTTGCATTACGAGATTTTGGTGAATAACAGAAAGCTGAACCCGCTAACGGTCAAACTTCCTACCGGACAGGGTGTACCGGCTGATCTGATGGCGAGCTTCACCGCTCAAGTCAAGGCGGTAGAATCAAAGATGCGGGACAGCATTACACCGCGCTATGCAGGGGTGAGCTTGCAACAGGCCAGCCTGTCGCGCTAATCTGAGGGGCAATACCCCTTTTTGAGACACGCCCTTGCAAGATGATGACAGACCCGCTTTTACAAACAGATAATCAAATAGCGCTGGCCGAGATATGGCGTTTTCCGGTAAAGGGATTTGTTGGTGAGAGGCTGGAAGAAATTGAGGCTGTTGAAAACAGCCTTTTGCCCCATGACCGAGCATTTGCCCTGACCACCGGCCATCCGCTTACCCATGAAAAACTGGCCGAAGGCTGGCTGGCAAAACGCCATTTTATGCAATTGCTGCGCGAACAAAGATGTGCAGAACTGGCCTTTCGTCTGACAGATAGCGGCCAGTGCCTAAGCCTGTATCACAAAGGCAAAAAAATGGCCGAAGCCCCGATAAACGATAGAGCCAGCCTGTCAAAAGCTCTTTATGACTTTATGCCGGATGCCTTTACCAGCCAGCCTATCCTCAGCCAGATGGCACAAGGCGGCTATAGCGATACTGCTGCCCCCTGGATAACAGTGGGCGGCAGCGCTTCTTTAGAGGCTTTTGCACAGCTGACAGGCATAGAAACCTCCGCCAGCCGGTTTCGGTTAAACCTTATCCTTGCCACCGATACAGAATTTATCGAGCAAGGCTGGGCAGGAAAAATCATAACCATAGGTGATGTGCATCTGGAAATTATTGAACCTGTCGGGCGATGCGGGGCAATCTCTGTCAATCCGCAAACTGGCAAACGTGAACGTGATTTTCTGCCGGAAATGGAACAGGCCTGGGGACATACAGATTTAGGGATGTTTGCCCGTATCTGTACCGGCGGGGTGTTGCGGTGCGGCGACAAACTGGCAATAGACACCTTATAGATAGGTGGGCAGATAGGCTGGCGATAAAGAAATAGCGGCCAAAGCCGCTACATCCTGGTCATCATTATAAAAGCTGCAAGCTGGCCTGTATCAAGCTACCGCCTCGGAGGGATCTTCACTTTCCTGGCTATCGCCATCTTCTGAGGCTTGTGTTTTTTTGCTGGCACGCGGTTTGCGCGCACGCCCTGCAGAAACCATTTTTTTCACGCCCATTGCGGCATCTTCATCCGATAACTCTTCTGCTGCAATTTCTGTTTTGGTTTCATCAGTTTCTTCTGCTGAAGTTTCTGCCGGCACACCCTCATCCAGATTGTCATCGCCTGAACCATTTCCCTCACGTCGGCGCGATTGCTGGCGTTCATCATGGGCTTTGCGCTGTTGTTCTGCTGCCTGCACAATAGATTGATGAATGCGGTAATAATGATCGGCAAACTGGGCAAAGGCCTCTGCTGAAATACGCTCGCCAGCGGCGTTCGCGTCATGGGCAAGAGCGGTATATTTTTCAAATAATTGCTGGGCATTACCGCGCAACCGACCTTCCGGCCCGTTTGAATCGAACGTTGTGTTCCGGTTGAAATTAACCTGATTATGACCACCATTGCGGCGGCCACGTCCCCTGGAACGTTTAGAATTCTGACCTTGGTTATGTCTCATAAATAATCCATATTCAAATTCAGCCAGTGGCCGAGTTTGGTTTTTCATTTTGATGGAGAAATGTAACCCAGCGCATTATGCGGTGTTGATGATTACATTCCTCTGTTTGAACATGTACGCACAAATAGTGCAAGAAAAAACTGCATTATTTTGCCACAGAAAGGCATCTTTCAACCCCTGCCAGGTCTCTATAAGTCTGTTTGACTATTAATCCTGCCTGTTCAGCGATATCGCTTACCCGCTCTATCTGGCCATATCCCACTTCCAGAAAGGCCTGACCGTTATCTGCAAGAATAGCGCCAAGTTGGGGCAGCAGGACGCGGTAGGCGGCCAGACCATCTGCCCCGGCATAAAGGGCAAGCGCCGGATCATGTAAGCGCACCTCATCCGAGAGGCTGTTATCTGCCTCGCAAATATAGGGCGGGTTAGAAACGATCAGGTGAAAGGGCTGTGAAATCCCTTCTGCCCAGCAGCCCGTTGTTATTTCGGCACGGCTGGCCAGACCAAGCGATGCGGCATTTGCCCGTGCCTGTGCTACCGCTTGCGGGGCGATATCTATCCCCTGCCCTGTTGCTTCTTTCAGCTCGGATAAAAGTGCCAGCAATAAACATCCCGACCCGCATCCCAAATCCAGCACCTTGATAGCGGGGATATCCGATAATGCTGTTCTGGCATAGGCCAGCGCAGCCTCGACCAGCGTTTCGCTATCGGGGCGCGGATCCAGCGTGGCATCATTTAAATAAAAATCCAGCGACCAGAATTCACGCTTGCCCCGCATCCGGCTTATTGGCAACCCTTCTTTACGCTGTTTGACCAATCTTTCCAGCCGGACTTCCTGATCCGGGGTCAGGGTAATATTCTGATGGCTCATTACGGGCTGATCCAGCCCACCCGCCAGCCCAACCAGCCAGCGCGCATCCAGCTTGCTATCGGTGTCCAATGCGTCCCTCACCGCCCGAAGGAGCGGGCGCGCAGACCTTGTCATGGCCTATTCCTCATTATCCCCGGCGGCAAGGCGGGCAGCCTGATCTTCAGAGGCAAGCGCATCTACCACCTCATCCAGCGCTTCGCCATTCAGGATTTTATCCAGCTTGTATAAGGTTAGATTGATGCGGTGATCGGTAACCCGCCCTTGCGGAAAATTATAGGTACGGATGCGCTCGGATCTATCGCCTGACCCCACCTGACCCTTGCGCGAGGCAGCACGCTCTGCCTGTTGGCGCGCACGTTCTGCATCATACAAGCGGGCGCGCAGAATTTTCATCGCCTTTGCCCGATTTTTATGCTGGGATTTTTCATCCTGCTGACTAACCATAATTCCGGTTGGCAGGTGGGTAATTCGCACCGCTGAATCGGTTGTGTTCACCGATTGACCGCCAGGCCCGGATGCCCGAAACACATCAATGCGCAGGTCGCTTTCATTGATCTCGATATCCACATCCTGGGCTTCGGGCAACACCGCTACGGTTGCAGCAGAGGTATGAATACGCCCGCCTGCTTCGGTTTCAGGTACCCGCTGAACGCGGTGCACCCCTGATTCATATTTCAATCTGGCAAATACATCCTGACCAGAAATATTGGCGGTTGCCTCTTTATAGCCGCCTATACCGGTTTCTGAAATTTCCATCACTTCAAAGCGCCAGCCATTCTGGGTAGCAAAGCGCTGATACATGGAAAACAGATCAGAGGCAAATAAGGCGGCCTCGTCCCCGCCTGTCCCGGCGCGCACTTCCAAAATCGCGTTTCTGGAATCATCGCTATCTTTTGGCAGCAACAGTAATTTCAGCTTTAACTCGGCCTCTTCTTGTTTGTCGCTCAGCTCGTCAATTTCCATGCGCGCCATTTCAGCCAGCTCGGCATCCGCCGCGTCATCTTCCAGTATTTGCCGGGCCTGTTCCAGATTATCCATCAGCTCATGTAAATAGCTTGCCTGTTCGGCAACCGGGCGAATTTCGGCCAGCTCGCGCGATAATTTGGTCAGCTCTTCTGTCTCTATTTGTCCTGAAGACAGCTTTTGCTCAATCTCATCACGCCGCCCCAGCACCTTTTTTATGTTGGCAATAATACTCATCTTCCAGATAGAACCCTTCTTTAACCCTGCTGTGCCAGCCAGTTGCCAATTACAGAAATTTCCACTTCTGTTTGTGTGCCGTCCTGCATATTACGCAGGCTGACGCAATTTCGGCCTAGCTCATCCGCCCCGGCAATAAGGGCAAATCTGGCGCCCAGCCTGTTCGCAGCCTTCATCTTTTTACCCATATTCCCGGACAGTATGGAAACCACATGATAGCCATCTGCGCGCAACTGGCATCCCAGCGCGAATAGGTCAGCTTCGGCGCTTTGTTCTGCAGCAAGCAGCACCAGATCCGGTACAGGCTGTGCCTGTTCTTCGCCCAGCAAGGCCAGCCGTTCAATACCGGCCGCAAAACCGACTGCCGGTAATAAGGGCCCGCCCAGGCTCTGTGCCAGGCCATCATAACGCCCGCCGCCCAGAACCGTGCCTTGCGCGCCCAGCTGGTCGGTAATAAATTCAAACGCTGTATGGCTGTAATAATCCAGGCCTCGCACCAAAAACGGATCATCCACCCAGGTGATAGAGGCAGCCTGTAATGCCTCTTTTACTGCGTCAAAATGGGCCTGTGCCGCCGGGGTCAGATAGCGATGTAATTGTGGGGCATCTTGCAAAATATTCCTATCGCTGGCTGATTTTGAATCCAGTATCCGCAAAGGATTGGTATCCAGCCGGCGCTGGCTATCTTCGGACAGATCATTTCGATAGGCTTCCAGATACGCAATAAGGGCGGTGCGGTATGCCTGTCTGCTGTCACTATCGCCCAGCGTATTGAGATGTAAAACTGTTTGATCCAGTACGCCCAGGGATTTTAGAATATGCACCCCGCAGGCGATAATCTCGGCATCCCCAAGCGGGCTGGCAGGGCCTATCAGCTCGCAGCCTATTTGATGGAATTGCCGCATCCGGCCTTTTTGCGGACGCTCATATCGGAACATGGGCCCTGCGTAAAACCAGCGTTGCGGCAGGCTTTGTGTCAGCCCGTTGGAGATAATAGCCCGCATCGCAGCAGCCGTGCCTTCCGGGCGCAAGGTCAGGCCTGTTCCGCCCCTGTCTTCAAAGCTGTAGGTTTCCTTTGCCACCACATCTGAACTGGCGCCAAGCGGGCGGCTAAATACTTCGGTAAACTCGAATATAGGGGTCGCCATCTCGGCATAGCCAAATTGTGCGGCGCCCTGTTTGGCGCAATCGATAACATGGTTATGTTTGGCCTTATCTGCGGGAAGCAGATCGCTGGTGCCGCGAACAGGCTGAATGATATCCATCGTTACTATTCCTGAGTTCAGACTAAGAGACCAGCTTTATGGCTGATAGTTGTTTATTTATGACTGCACCGCCTCTTCAGGGGGCATTTTTTCTACATGTTCTTCTACCAGACGCACCACATGATCGACAATATCTTCGTTGGTCAGCCGATGATGTGCAAGCCCGGAAATATAAACCTGGTGGTTATCCTTGCCGCCGCCGGTAATACCGATATCTGTCTCTCTTGCCTCGCCAGGGCCATTTACCACACAGCCGATAATCGATACGGTCAAGGGCTTGTTGATATGTTCCAGCCTTTCTTCAATTTCCTGTACGGTGGCGATCACATCAAATTGCTGGCGGGCACAAGATGGACAGGAAATTACCGTTACGCCGCGCCGCCTTAGCCCCAGCGATTTCAGCATTTCATAGGCCACCCTCACCTCTTCGGCCGGATCAGCTGAAAGCGACACACGGATGGTATCGCCAATCCCTGCCCATAACAGATTGCCCAGCCCAATCGCAGATTTCACTGTACCAGAGCGTAGCCCCCCTGCTTCGGTAATGCCGATATGCAGCGGACAATCTATTGCCTCTGCCAATTTCTGATAGGCGGCAACTGCCAGGAAAATATCCGAAGCCTTTACCGAGATTTTAAACTCGTGAAAATCCAGATCCTGTAAATGCCGGGCATGTTCCAATGCCGATTCAACCAGCGCTTCGGGACAGGGTTCGGCATATTTTTCCAAAAGATGTTTTTCCAGCGAGCCGCCATTCACCCCGATACGCATGGAACAGCCATTATCGCGTGCAGCGCGCACCACTTCGGCCACCCGTTCCGGCTTGCCAATATTACCAGGGTTAATGCGCAAGCAAGCAGCCCCTGCCTCAGCCGCTTCCAGTGCGCGGCGATAATGAAAATGGATATCGGCAACAATCGGCACCGGGCTAAATTGACAGATTTCACGCAAAGCCCTGGTGCTATCTTCATCCGGACAGGATACCCGAACAATATCTGCCCCTGCCTCGGCAGCGCTTTCAATTTGTGCCAGCGTGGCCTTGATATCGGTTGTCAGGCTGTTGGTCATGGTTTGTACAGAAATAGGCGCATCCCCGCCAACCGCAACAGAGCCAACATTAATTTTGCGGCATTTGCGTCTGTCTATCTGTCTGTAGGGTCTTAATGCCTGCGCATTCATCTTTTCTGCGCTCCTTAATCTTTTAGCCAGCAAATATCTGCTGGATCTGGTTGTACTGCCTCTGGCCGCATTTGACCAGTATCGCGCCTGTTAAAAAACATAGGCGCACAGGCCTGCCTTTGCAGCAACCACCCGCGCCATGCGGAAAAAACAGGGCTAATAATCTGACGTGGAATTAAATTGGGACAGGCTGTCGCGGTTCAGGGCTAAATCGCGGATAATTTCCCCAACTTTGCCAATTAGCACCGCCTGCTGATCACCAACAGCCAGGCGAATACCGCCTGCATTTCCTGTACTCAGGAATAAATCTGTATCTGCAGTGGCGATAAACTGGTCACCCTTTCGCAATAATTTGCTGACCACAATTTCGCCATTGGATTTGGCAATTTCTATCCAGGAAGTGGCCGACGCAGAAATAATAATCTCGGACATGGGCGCGCGCGACACCGCCTGGGCAGCTGTGCCGCTAAGAGACGGCTTGTTTACCTGCCCCGATAAAGGGGCGGTGTCTGGCAGGGATGTGATGTCGGGGGTAGAAGCACCCGCATCTGTATTTTCACGAACAGGGGTTTGGATAGCTTGCGCTGTTTCAATAGGCATTGCACCTGTCTGGTCAGCCTCTGATGGTGCTGGCGCTAATTTTTTGTCGTTTACGCCCGCTTGTTCGGCGACCACAGCAACTGGTTTTTCCACAGATGCTGGCTGATCAGGCGCGATGACGGGTGTGGGGGCTGCATTTTCTGTTTGCAGATTTCTGCCATCAGCTGGCTCAGTAGTGAGGATTTCAGGGCCTACTGCTTCGGTTTGGTCAAAGCGATTTAGATCGCCTGCTGCCTCTTCTTCCAGACTGGCAATCTGCTGGGTTGGCGTGACATCCTCTTGCAGGAAATTCCAGCCAATATAGCCGGCAAGTCCTGCTACCACGACAAACATCGCCACCATGCTGCCCGCCATTTTTGGCACAAGGGCCTGAACCGGAAATTTATATTCGGGCTTGGCCAGAACAGGGTTAACACTTTGCTTATAGGCATCGATAAGCGGTTTGGAATCCAGCCCCACCATTTTGCAATAATTGCGAATAAAGCCCGGTATATAGGCTGCCCCTGGCAAGCTTTCAAAATCATTGGCTTCAAGTGCGGTAATATGGCTTTTGGTGATTCGGGTCATTTCGGCGATTTGAACAATAGAAAGCCCTGCTTCTACGCGGGCATTGCGTAAAAACTTGCCGATTTCATCCGCTACCAGAGCTTCATCGTTCCGAACGCTGTTTTTCGTCATAATAACAACCCATTAATCATCAGCGCACACACTCACCTATGTTTCGCTTACCGTAAAAACGACGCAAATACCACAAAAAACAGTAAAAAATACACTTTTTTCGCGAATTTTCGAATATTCTAGCAGTTTTTAGCCAAAATCACCCCTATCAGGCATCTTCCAGGCCAAAGGCATCATGCAGGCTACGTACCGCAAGTTCGGTGTAATCTGCATCGATCAGCACCGAGATTTTAATCTCGGAAGTAGAGATTACGTGCAAATTAATGCCCTTTTCCGCGAGGACAGAAAACATCGTTTTTGCAATGCCGGGTTGAGAGCGCATCGCTGTGCCGATGATAGATATTTTCGCCACATTCGGGTCGAAAACAATATCCTTATATTCCAGCTTTGCCTCAATGGATTTCAGGCAGTCTACCGCCTTATCCACATTCAGCGCACCTACAGAAAAGGTTATATCCGTGCGGCTTTGATCCGGCGAGGCGCTTTGCACAATCATATCAACATTAATATGGCTTTCTGCCAGCGCTTCAAAAATGGTTGCGGCAATGCCAGGCTTGTCCGGCAGGCCAACAAGGGTAACCTTTGCCTCATCCCGGCTATAGGCAATCCCGCTTATTTTCTGTTTTTCCATCTCATTATCCTCATCAACAACCATCGTGCCCGGCTCATCGGTAAAGCTTGAGCGCACCTGAAGATTCACATTATGGCGCATAGCCATTGCAACAGACCGTGTTTCCAGTACCTTTGCCCCCGCCGAGGCCATTTCCAGCATCTCTTCAAAGGTAACATGATTAAGCTTTCTTGCCTTTGGCATAATGCGCGGGTCAGTGGTATAGACCCCATCCACATCGGTATAGATATCACATCTATCTGCCTGCAAGGCGGCGGCCAGTGCCACCGCAGACGTGTCCGAACCACCCCGCCCAAGCGTGGTTATCCGTCCTTCCGGGCTGATCCCCTGAAAGCCGGCTGCGACCACGACCTGGCCCTGATCCAGCCTTTCTGCAATCAGGCGTGTGTCGATATGTTCGACCCGTGCCGCCCCATGCACCCCATCTGTCTGGAACGGGATTTGCCAGCCCAGCCAGGAACGTGCATCCACCCCGATATTTTGAAGCGCGATGGCCAGCAAACCAACTGTTACCTGCTCGCCTGTGGCAACGATTGTGTCATATTCACGGGCATCATGGATGGGGCCAATATCGCGCGCCCATTCCACCAGCTGATTGGTTGTCCCCGCCATAGCCGATACCACAACCGCCACCTGATGGCCGGCATCAATTTCTGTCTTTACACGTTGGGCGACGGCTCTGATCCTGTCCAGATCCGCAACAGAAGTGCCACCAAATTTTTGAACGATGCGTCCCATTATGTATGTTTATTCCTGAAAATTTTTATCTAGTCTTTGCCTGAATTATGCGCGGCTATAAGCAGCTTTACTGCCCGCCTCGCAAAAATCACACCAAAATTGTTTCCTCTGATACAACAAAAGCTATATTTATTAAAGGATATCTTATTCAAATTTACAGGATGAAGAAGGTGGGCAGAAAAACCAACGCGTCGAAAAGTGACCCGAAAACAGCCCAAGCCGGCTCTACCATCGATAGCCGGGATATTGCCCGCTTTGATGCGCTGGCAAAAGAATGGTGGGATCCAGAGGGTGCGATGCGCCCTTTGCATCTATTTACCCCTGTCCGTATAGACTATTTACTGCGAACTGCCCGCCATGCAGGCCTGACCGATAAGGCCGGGCGGCTGGAAAATCGCGAAGTTCTGGATATTGGCTGCGGCGGTGGCTTGCTGGCAGAGCCTATTGCGCGGCTTGGGGCAAAACTTACCGCCATTGATGCCTCTGAAGGGGCTATCACGGCCGCAACAGCCCATGCAAGCCAGCAAAATCTGGCGATAGATTATCGCCAGACCAGCTCGGAGATATTGGCCGCCGAGAAGGAATATCAGGCCAGATTTGATTTTATCTATGCTTCGGAAGTCATCGAACATATTACTGACCGGCCGGCCTTTTTAGCCGCGATGGTTAAAATGTTGAAGCCGGACGGGGTTATCGCCATCACCACGATAAATAAAAGCCTGCCATCTTTGTTGCTGGCAAAATTTGCCGCCGAATATCTGTTGCGTATTGTGCCGGCTGGTACCCATCAATTCAGCCAGTTTGTCTCGCCGCAAACCTTGCGTGCGGAATGTGCAGAAGCCGGCATATTGATAGATGATATCACCGGCTTTGCCCCGGATTTAACGGGCGGTTTTCGGATGACATCCGTGACAGCGGTAAATTATGGGCTGTCCGGCCAGCTTGGCTGAGGCTTTTTTTCAAGATAAATCCTAATGTTCCGGCGGCAGATCCGGCAAGGGCATGATTTCCACCCCCTCTTCCAGCAATTCTTCGGTTTCCTGTCTGGTGCACGTGCCGTAAATATTATTTTCCTCTGCCTCGCCATTATGGATTTTGCGCGCTTCTTCGGCAAATTTATCGCCCACATTGGTGAATTGCGATTCAACTGTTTTGCGCAGCTGCTGAACAGCCATACGCAGAGCTGTATGATAGGCCGCTGCCCCTGCCGGGTTGCCAGCGGGCATTACAGCAGCAGGTGCAGAAACAGGTTTTTTGTCCTCTATCCCTGCAACGGGGGCGGTTTGCACAGCCTTTTGTGCGATACGGGCTTTTGTTTTTGGCGTAGAAAGATTAGGGGCTGAGAGCTGTTTTTTTACCTCAAGACTGCCGCAATATGGGCAATCTATCAGCCCTTTTGCGGCTTGTTCCTTGACCGCATCTGCACGTGCGAACCAGCCTTCAAATTCATGGCTATTTTCACATATAAGCGCAAATTTTTTCATCTTTTTCTCTACACTCAATTACCGGGCAGCAAAATGCTGGCCAGCCCCAAGCAGCTATTGGCCTAAAACTTGCCATGGCAATGTTTATATTTGCGTCCAGAACCGCACGGGCATGGGGCATTGCGCGGCACTTTATTATCGATAGGCGCTGCGCTCGCTTGGGATGGCGGTGGCGGCGCATCTTGTGTTTCTGCCTCACGATTAGGAGATTGAACCTCGACATGAGAGAGTGCCAGCGTCACCGTGCGGCGCATGGAACCCAACATAGCTTCGAACATATTAAAAGCTTCCCGCTTATATTCATTGAGCGGGTCTTTTTGGGCATAGGCACGCAAATTAATGCCTTGCCGCAAAAGTTCCAGCTGTAATAAATGTTCTTTCCATTGCTGATCCAGCACTTGCAACAGCAGTGATTTTTCAGCCATACGCATCAGGTCAGGGCCAAACCGCACCGCCTTTTCTGCCATATAGCTATCGGACAGATTCTGCAGCCGCTCGGTAATTTCTTCATCTGCAATGCCATCTTCGGCAATCCAGTCTGCTGCCGGTATTTCCAGCCCCAATATTTGATGCGATGCGCCTTGCAATTTTTCACCATCCCATTGGTCGGCAAAACTGCCTGCCGGAATAGCTTCCTCGACGATTTGGTCAATGGCATCATAGCGCATCTCGCGTACCGTTTCGCTGACATCTGCGGTATGCATAATCTCGCGCCTCTGGGCAAACACCACCTGGCGCTGATCATTCATCACATCATCATATCTCAGCAATTGTTTGCGAATTTCAAAATTATGGGCTTCAACCTTGGATTGGGCTTTCTCCACCGCCTTATTGATCCAGGGGTGGGTAATGGCCTCGCCTTCTTCCAGCCCCAGCTTTTGCAGCATACCATCCAGCCGCTCGGAGCCGAAAATACGCATCAGATCATCTTCAAGCGATAAAAAGAATTTTGACGCTCCCGGATCGCCCTGACGCCCGGTTCGACCACGCAGCTGGTTATCGATACGGCGGCTTTCATGGCGTTCTGTGCCCATCACATATAACCCGCCAGCCGCAAGGGCTTTTTCTTTCAGTGTTTCGATTTCGCTGGCGATTTTTTCTGCCTTTTTGATGTCTATCTCGCCATCTGCGCCTGTGGCTTCCTCGGCAATGCGCATATCATAATTGCCGCCCAGCTGAATATCGGTACCGCGTCCGGCCATATTGGTTGCGATGGTTACCGCACCTGGCACACCTGCCAGCGCAATAATCTTTGCCTCTTCTTCATGGAAACGTGCATTCAAAACCTTGTGGTTTATTTTGCGCGCGCTCAATGATTTGGACAGCAATTCCGATTTTTCAATACTGACTGTCCCGACCAGTACAGGCTGGCCTTTTTTCTGGGATTCCTCTATCTGGGCGATTACCGCAGCATCTCTTTCTTTAGAGGTGCGATACACCTCATCATCTGAATCAATGCGCGATACAGGCCGGTTGGTCGGAATAGCGGTAACTTCCAGCTTGTAAATCTCTGAAAATTCACCGGCTTCGGTAAGGGCTGTGCCTGTCATCCCTGCCAGCTTGTCATAGAGGCGAAAATAATTTTGATAGGTGACCGAGGCAAGCGTCTGATTTTCCGGCTGAATGGCAACTTTTTCCTTCGCCTCAATCGCCTGATGCAAGCCATCGGAATAGCGCCGGCCATCCATGGCCCGACCGGTAAACTCATCAATGATGGTTACCTGTCCCTGACGCACCATATAATGGGTATCGCGCTGGAATAATTTATGTGCGCGCAAGGCCTGGGTCATGTGATGCAACAGGCTGACATTGGCAATATCATACAGGCTGCCTTCTGCCATTAGCCCGGCTTCTATCAGCAATTCTTCTGCGTGCTGTACGCCTGTTTCGGTAAAGATGACCGAACGCGCCTTTTCATCCAATTCAAAATCAGCCTCTACCAAAGAGGCAATCAAACCATCTACCGCCATATATAATTCTGTAGAGGTTTCGGCAGGGCCTGAAATAATAAGAGGGGTTCTGGCCTCATCGATCAGGATAGAATCAACCTCGTCCACAATGGCGAAATGATGGTCGCGCTGAACCATATCCTCGAGCGAAAATTTCAGATTATCTCGCAGATAATCAAAGCCAAATTCATTGTTTGTGCCATAGGTCACATCACATTGATAGGCGCGGCGACGCGCATCATCATCCAGACCCGCCACAATACAGCCAACACTCAGACCCAGATATTCATAAACCTGTCCCATCCAGCTGGCGTCGCGGCTGGCCAGATAGTCATTGACGGTTACCACATGAACGCCCTTGCCAGACAGCGCATTCAGATAGACCGCCAGCGTTGCGACCAGCGTTTTACCCTCACCTGTTTTCATCTCGGCAATGCCGCCCTGATGCAAAACCAGCCCGCCTATCAGCTGAACGTCAAAATGGCGCTGTCCCAATGTCCGGCGCGCAGCCTCTCTGACAGTGGCAAAGGCGTCTATCAGCAAATCATCTTCGCTCTGTCCAGCCTTCAGGCGTTCACGAAATTGTTCTGTCATGCCTTTCAAGGCATCGTCACTCAGCGCGGTAAATTCTGATTCGCGTGTATTTACATCAGCAATTCGGGCTTCCAGCCTTTTTATTTCACGGCTGTTGGAATCCCCAAACAGGCTTTTCGCCAATCCTGAAAACATCTTATTCCTTCCCTGCTCTAAAACCGCTAAGAGCATCGCTGACCAGATCAGCGTTTATCCTGCAAAAGCCTGTTGAAAAGCTACCTCTTGCAGATAGGCATTCGCCCTGACTTTGTCAAATAAAAGCAAGGATAGCACAGCAAATCTTGCAGCTGCTGGAAAGAAAATGATCCTAAAATTTCACTATGAGACAGGAAATGCTGAAATATGCCAGCTGGGGCGATGAAAAAACCGGATAGCGGTTATTGCTGTTGTTATCTGTGTTATGCTAGCAACAACGAGAAATGCTCTAGTGAGTGGCAAGAAACGCTCTGCTGGCATTAAACGGCCAATAACAGATATTGCGCGCACCAAAACCAAAAGGATGAGATATGAAATTTGCCCCCTTAATGACCATCGCCAAAACCTGCTTGCCCGTTTTGGTTCTCGCTGGCGGCCTTATGATGGCAGCGCCCGCGCCAAACGCTTTTTCACAGGAAAGAATATTGGTGGCAAAGCTGAATGGCGAGGATATTTATCTGGATGAGGTATTACGCCTTGTAGAAAAATTGCCTGACGAGATTCGCCAGCAACCGCTGGAAACCTATTTTGACCGTCTGGTAGATGATATTGTGGATTCCAGACTTGCCGCTACAGCCGGCAATGAAGCAGGCCTTACCAATGATGAACGGGTTATCGAGCAGATGAGCATTGCCGCCCAGCGCGTATTGGCCGAAGCATGGATTAATAGCGAATTACGAAAATCCATCACAGATGAGGCGGTTCAGCAAGCCTATGATATTTTTGTTGCAGATGAGCAATCCCGCCATGAGGTGCGTGCACGCCATATTCTGGTCAAGGAAAAGACAGAAGCAGAAGCGGTGATTTCTGAATTGCAGGGTGGGGCAGATTTTGCCGAGCTGGCAAAAAAACGCTCTACCGGGCCAAGCGGGCCAAATGGCGGCGATCTGGGCTATTTTCCGCGCGGAGCGATGGTACCGGCCTTTGAAAATGCTGCCTTTGCGCTGGCAGCAGGCAGCTTTACCCAAACCCCGGTGCAAACCCAGTTTGGCTGGCATATTATTCTGGTCGAAGAAAAACGCATTGCCGAAGCCCCGACAATTGAAGAGCTTGCCCCGCAATTACGCCAGAATTTGATCTCTCAAAATCTGGGACGTTTGCTGGATAGCTTGCGCGCAAATGCCAAGATAGAACGCCGGCCATTTGCCGATATCCGTCTGGAAGCTCAGGCCTCTTCAGCCAATTAGGCTGTTTTTTAAAGCCTGTTTTATATGTTTTGCTCTTGAATTCAGGAAGTGCCAAATATGACAGATATCTCTCCACTTGCACCGGCTGATTTTCCAGATATGCCTGTTATTGCCGGCTTGTCGCTTGCAACGGCCGCTACCGGTATGCGTTATAAGGGGCGTGATGATTTAATGCTGTTGCTGGCAGAAGAAGGGGCGGTGTTTGCCGGCTGTTTTACCACCAGCCAGACCGCCTCTGCCCCTGTCCATCTCTCGCGTGGCGGGATTGCCAGCGGCCAGGCACGGGCGGTTATTACAAATGCCGGCAATGCCAATGCCTTTACCGGCAGCCGCGGAGAAGAAGCGATAAATGCCTATCGCACCCTGTTTGCCGATGCGCTGGATATTGCACCGGAGAGCTTGCTGATCGCCTCGACAGGGGTGATAGGCGAAGTGCTGCAGGCAGATTTTATCCTGAATATGAAAGATGAAATCATCGCAAAACTGGGCAGTTGCAGCTGGCAACAGGCCGCAGAAGCTATTCGTACCACCGATACTTTTGCCAAAGGGGCAACCACCAGCTTTGCGCTTGCCGACACGCAAATTACCATAAATGGCATTGCCAAAGGTTCTGGCATGATAGCCCCTGATATGGCGACCATGCTGGCCTATATCGGCACAGATGCCGCTATCAGCCAGGAGTGCCTGCAAATTTTACTGAGCCGTGCAACCGAAAAAAGCTTTAATGCCATCACGGTCGATAGCGATACTTCTACCTCTGACAGTGTTTATTTGGCGGCTACTGGCCAGGCAAAACACACCCCCATCACCGACCCCGATAGCACACAGGCAACAGCTTTCTATAACGCGCTGCTGGGCATATTGACCGATCTTGCCCAGCAAATTGTGCGCGATGGCGAAGGGGCAAGTAAATTTATCACCATCACGGTAACCGGCGCACAATCAGATAAGGATGCCAAAAAAATTGCCCTGTCCATCGGCAACTCCCCACTGGTGAAAACTGCAATAGCTGGCGAGGATGCCAATTGGGGGCGGATTGTGATGGCAGTTGGCAAATCCGGTGCAGCGGCAGATAGAGACAAATTACAGATTAAAATAGGCGGCTATCTGGTCGCTGAAGATGGCGCAGCGGCAAAGGGCTATGAAGAAGGCCCGATTACCCGGCATATGCAAGGCCAGGAGATAGATATCGAAGTGGATATCGGGCTGAGAGATGGCATGGCGACCATCTGGACGTGTGATTTAACCCATGGCTATATCACCATCAATGGCGATTATCGAAGCTAGCAGAAAGCCCATCCTTAGCCATGTCGGATAAACCTGCCCTTATTGTTCCAGCTATCGCGCTTGTGGATGCAGATAACCGCATTTTGCTTGCCCAGCGCCCGCAAGGCAAGGATTTTGCCGGCTATTGGGAG
>Ga0181581_10001456_pt1 | contig 18389 bp, 15 predicted proteins | sample 071ome_22_FD_132433 | JGI IMG/M metagenome (GOLD analysis project Ga0181581, IMG submission 132433) | Coastal salt marsh microbial communities from the Groves Creek Marsh, Skidaway Island, Georgia - 071404AT metaG (megahit assembly) | ecosystem: Environmental > Aquatic > Marine > Intertidal... | reverse complement strand
GCGACCGACTTCGGCCACTTCGGCTTCTTGGCCAAAGTTCTTGATCTGGTCCTTAAGGATCGCAGAAATTTCGGCTGCTTGGATACCCATTTATCCGACCTCTTTCATTACATTCTGAAGGGAGTTTAGTTTGGAGCGGATCGACGTGTCGATCATTTGAGACCCCACTTTAACGACAAGACCACCGATGAGGGCTTCATCAACAGACGCGTCGATATTCACATCTTTGCCAATGCGCGATTTGATCGCTTTGGCTAATTTGTCAATCTGCGTTTTCGTCATCGCTTTGGCCGAAATCACTTCGGCGGTTACTTCGCCTTTTTCTTCGGCGATCAATGCACGCAATTGACCAGACAATGCCGGCAATACGAACAAACGACGCTTTGTGGCCATCAGTGCCAATGCGTTGGCAAGTGTTGGCATAAGTTTCATTTTCGCGGCTACGGCCGAAATGGCTGCACCTTGTTCTTCACGCGAATAAACAGGTGAGTTGATCAGGTCGTTCAGCTCAGGGCTTAATTCAAGCGCTGCGGTTAGCTCCGCGACGTTTTTCTCTAATGTGGCTAGTCCCGCCTCATCTTTAGCTAAGGCAAAGACTGCTGTCGCGTAGCGCGCGGCGATGCCGGAGGAGATCGAAGTTGGTTCGGACACGTCCACCCTTTCGATGTTTGTCCCAAATTGCGGTACACCATTGCACTCATTTAGGATAGTTTCAGTAATTTGCATAATGCAGAACATTAATCCGTCGCGGATTTAGCAGAGCATTCCCAACCAAGCAACATTTATATCAAAGTTTTTTTTTACCTCTTTTCCTTAGAAAAAAGGGGTTTAGCTAAAGTGCGACCATCTGCGCCTAAAAAATTGCAAGATTTTACCTGCCAAATCCAAGATTTAGACGAATCTTCAGGGAAATTCGCTGATGTCACAGTCTGGGAGAAATAACTGGCTTGGCCTGCTTTGCGCCCAACCCAGAAAGCGCACCCAACCGTTTAGAGGCCACATTCATCACGGGCGTTCCTGTTTTATGATTGGCGCGCTTGCTCGCCTCGACCATAATCAGTCCACCCGCTGCAAATGGCAATCGAGGACCGATTGTTTCAAAAAACAGCGCTGTTTTTTGCCAACTTCTGTTATGCGTTGGCAAAGCGAACAATGTCGTTGAATGTCGTTCAGGCGAAAAACCATTTACGCGAAGTTGCGTTTCCAACTGCCCCAATGAATAAGGTCGCCCAAACCCAAAAGGCGTTGCATCGGTGCGCGACCATATCCCTGCCCGATTTGGTACGATGAACACCACCCGCCCCCCTGGCCCAAGAACACGGTGCGCCTCTTCCAACATATAGGCAGGATGTTCACAGTTTTCTAAGCCATGAAACAAAATTAGACGATCAACATGCCCCGTTTCTAGCGGCCAAGAAAATTCATCTGAAATGACCGATACATTTGGCGCACCTGCTGGCCAATGCATAACCCCCTGTGGCCCCGGCATTAATGCGATCACACGCCGTGATTTTGCCAGAAACGGACGCAGAAGCGGAACAGCAAATCCAAAACCTACCACAGTTTGACCTGTTGTGTCGGGCCAGTGGCGCACAACCTCTTTGCGCACTACACGTTGAACAGCACGTCCGAGCGACTGGCGGTAATAAAAATTTTTTAGGTCTTGAACATCAAGATGCATTGCACCTTCTCACGTCTTCCGCAAAGCTGACCACATGATGCACATAAAAATACGGAATGACCATGGCTTTTGAACTTATCACCGTTCCCTGCTTATCTGACAACTATGCATTTTTGATGCATGATCCAGATGACGGCACTACATTATTAGTCGATGTCCCAGAAGCAGCCCCAATTTTGGATGTCGTCAACACCAAGGGTTGGGATATTACACACGTTCTATTGACACACCATCATCCAGACCACGTGCAAGGATTACCCGATATTCTTGCCAACCACCGCCCGATCGTGATTGGTGCCATGGCAGACGCCAACCGCCTACCCGACTTGGATCAACCGGTTTCACAAGATGATCGTATTGCAATCGGGTCCGCCATTGGTGATGTGTATGATGTTTCGGGACACACGATTGGGCACATCGCCGTGCATTTTGCCGAACAGGGTATTGTATTTACCGCTGATAGTCTTATGGCATTGGGCTGTGGCCGCCTGTTTGAGGGCAGCGCAGAATTGATGTGGAACAGTCTCAATAAACTGCGCGCTTTACCAGACGCAACAATTGTATGTTCAGGTCACGAATACACCATGGCAAATGCCCGTTTTGCCATGACCGTCGATCCAGATAATCCCGCATTGCTAGACCGCATCGCGCGCATCGAACAAGCGAGAGCCAATGGTACGCCAACGGTCCCAAGCAATTTAGGTGTGGAAAAGCAAACGAACCCATTTTTGCGCCCAGACGATCCCGCGATCCGCGAACACCTTGGCATGCTATCTGCAACGGATGCAGAAGTCTTCGGCGAAATCCGATCACGAAAAGACAGCTTTTAGAAGATTACAGGCGAAAAACAGCTGTTTTCGCGTGAAAATTAAGGAATTTGTAAAATCAAGTCTTGAACACTGACAAGAAGCGACCAAACTTACTTATAAGACATATAATAACCCAGGATGGCGATCGAGCATCGAAAGGAAAGCGGAAATGCCTTCATTTTCACCAACACTAGAACATGCAATCCACTCTTCGCTTGCACTTGCGAATGATCGACAGCACGAATTCGCAACACTTGAACATTTGTTACTGGCACTCTTGGATGAACCCGATGCAGAGCGTGTCCTTCTGGCGTGCGATGTCAGCATCGCGTCATTGCGCGAAACAGTAATTGAATATCTGGACGAAGATTTAACATCACTAATTACAGAAATCGATGGTGCAGAGGCCGCACCAACCGCAGCATTCCAACGCGTTATCCAACGCGCACTGATCCACGTGCAATCGTCTGGGCGCACCGAAGTAACAGGCGCAAACGTATTGGTAGCGATGTTCGCTGAACGCGAGTCAAACGCAGCTTTCTTTTTACAAGATCTTGGCATGACACGCTATGACGCGGTTAATTTCATCTCGCACGGTGTCGCCAAAAACCCAAGCTTTGGCGAAAGCCGCTCCGTCGCTGGTGCAGACGGAATTGGCGAAGACGGACAGATGGGTGAAGGCGCTGCAGCAGATAGCGAAAAGAAAGAAAGCGCACTCCAGAAATACTGCGTGGATTTGAATGCCAAGGCGAACGAAGGAGACATTGATCCCCTGATTGGTCGTGATAATGAAGTTGAACGCTGTGTACAGGTCTTGTGCCGTCGTCGTAAAAATAACCCGCTTTTGGTCGGTGATCCAGGCGTTGGAAAAACCGCAATCGCTGAAGGATTAGCCCGTAAAATCGTATCAGGTGACATTCCTCATGTTCTAAATGCAACGACGATCTATTCGCTTGATATGGGCGCACTGCTTGCAGGCACACGCTATCGTGGCGATTTTGAAGAGCGTTTGAAAGCCGTTGTAAAAGAGTTAGAAGAACATCCAGATGCAGTATTGTTTATCGACGAAATTCATACGGTGATCGGCGCGGGAGCCACATCAGGGGGCGCAATGGATGCATCAAACCTTCTGAAACCTGCGTTGCAAGGTGGCAAATTACGCACAATGGGGTCAACAACATACAAAGAATTCCGTCAGCATTTTGAAAAGGACCGCGCCCTGAGCCGCCGTTTCCAGAAAATTGATGTGAATGAACCCAGTGTTCAGGATGCCATCAAAATCCTGAAAGGGATTAAGGGGTACTTCGAAGAACACCATGGCATTAAATACACTGCAGATGCGGTAAAAGCGTCAGTGGAACTAGCCGCACGTTACATCACGGATCGAAAATTGCCAGACAAGGCAATTGATGTGATCGACGAAGCGGGTGCTGCACAACATCTGTTGCCAGAAAGTAAGCGGCGCAAAACCATCGGCCTGAGAGAGATCGAGGATGTGGTTGCGAAAATAGCACGAATTCCTTCCAAGACCGTAAACAAGGACGATACTGCTGTATTGCGGGATCTGGAAAAGAACCTAAAGCATGTGGTCTTTGGTCAGGACGATGCCATCGAAGCTTTAGCGTCTGCAATTAAATTGGCGCGTGCCGGTTTGCGCGAGCCTGAAAAGCCAATTGGCACCTATTTGTTCGCGGGTCCAACAGGCGTCGGTAAAACCGAGGTTGCCAAACAATTGGCAGATACATTGGGCGTTGAACTGCTGCGATTTGATATGTCCGAGTATATGGAGAAACATGCTGTTAGTCGTTTGATCGGTGCCCCTCCGGGATATGTTGGTTTCGATCAAGGCGGCCAATTGACCGATGGTGTTGATCAACACCCACACTGTGTGTTGTTGCTTGACGAAATCGAAAAAGCGCATCCAGATGTCTATAATATTTTGTTGCAAGTTATGGATCATGGCACACTAACCGATCACAATGGACGTTCCGTGGATTTCCGAAATGTCATCCTAATCATGACATCAAATGCAGGTGCGGCCGAACAGGCCAAAGCAGCTGTTGGATTTGGTCGTACACGCCGCGAGGGCGAGGACACAGCAGCAATCGAGCGGACATTTACACCAGAGTTCCGCAACCGTTTGGATGCAGTGATCAGCTTTGGTGCTCTACCGAAAGAAGTCATTTTGAAGGTGGTTGAAAAATTCGTGCTTCAGTTAGAGGCGCAATTGATGGACCGCGACGTATCGATCGAATTAACCAAATCGGCTGCCGAATGGCTGGGTGATAAAGGCTATGATGACAGGATGGGGGCACGGCCTCTTGCGCGGATTATCCAAGAAAACATCAAACGTCCGTTAGCCGAAGAGTTACTATTTGGTAAATTGGTCAAAGGTGGGCTGGTACGCGTCACAGTACGTGAAGGCGAATTAAAACTGGAAATTCGCGGCCCTCAAAAACGCCAAATCACGGGGGAAAAGCCACCATTATTGACGGCAGACTAATCCTGTATCGGGTTACAGTAATAATTTGGGCAGCATGCGCTGCCCATTTCTCATTTTAGGACCATTGGCAGTCCAAGTCACTGACAGGATTCAGGCTGGCGATGTTTCAGGGAAAACCTGTCTGTCAGGTTCACGCTATCTCGACACGTGCATGTATGTCCGCCGCAATGGCAACCGCATTGATCCTTGTGCACCATCCGGGCGATTATCATGCGACGCATCCTTAAACACATTGTGGGATACTCCAACCGAATATGATTAGCGCGGCCAACTGAGTTTGCGATTTTTTTTGATCACTTGCCAAAAATTTAAACGCTGCGCATCCATAGACCACGCTACACATTGTTTTAACGTACCGTCATCATGGATCGCAATCACGCGCAATTCTTGCGATCGGACAGGAAAAGCTTTCACGCCGGATGTGACGCTCCGGGAATTACCGCGCAACGGCCACAATGGTACTCGATGGCGAGACTATTTTAGGACTGAAATCGTTTATCACCGTTCCGTAAGTTTAATTTCAATGCGCCTGTTTTGTGCACGCGCCGCCGGTGTGTCGTCATTGTTCACAGGTTGAAATTCCCCAAAACCATTGGCTGCCATACGATTGGCTGGAAACTGCAATGACTCAACCATATATCGCACCACCGAAAGGGCACGTGCTTGGCTCAGCTCCCAATTATCCTGAAATTCCCCCGTTCCTGAAAGGGGGATATTATCCGTATGGCCATCAACACGGATGACCCATTCGATTGTATCAGGGATACTATCCTTCACCCCCAAAAGAATATTGGCGACCTTATCGATTTCCAGCTGACCTATTTCGGATAAATCATCGGCACCTGGCTCAAACAAAACCTCTGAGGAAAAAACAAATCTGTCGCCAACGATTTGCACACCTTCTTGGCCTGCTAAAATTTCGCGTAAGCGGCCGAAAAATTCGGATTTGTAATTTGCCAAATCCTTTGCTTGATCCGCCAATTGATTGCGTTCTTCCTCAAGCTTTTTGGCTTCGGCCTCAAGGCGAACACGCTCGACTTCTTCTAATTTACGACGCTTGCGCTCTTCTGAGGCAGCGCGAGCAAGTGCGGCGTTCAATCGGTTCCCAAGGTTCTGCAGCTGGATTTGTGAATCAGCATCTTTTTTTTCCGATAGCGCCAAAAGTTCCTGCAATTTGCCTAATTCTGCACGCAGTGTCGAAAGCTGTTGGTTTAACAACTCTTGTTGTTTGGCCGCTTCGATCAATTCACTTGCGCGTTTCTCTGAGAGATCTTCGGAAACACCCAGCGATTTACGCGCTTCGGCCAAGAGAATTTCACGCTGATCCAACGCGCTTAGCCGTTCGTTTGCCAGTGCATCTGCTGCAAGTCGTGCTGCCAGTGCGGCTTGCAAATCTTCGGTTATGTTTTGGCGTTCGCCTTCTGCTTTCACCTTGGCGGCAAGCGCTTCTGCCAATTGGTGTTCAAGAGATCTTAACGCACCCACATTTTGACCCGCAAGCTGTTCCAGCGCGTTTTCCAACTCTACAATCCGCTCTTCTGCACGGTTCCTCTGCAAATTCGCGGCATCTGTTGCATCACGCTGATTTTTCAAATCCAACAGCGCGCGAGCCAGATCACTTTGCAAATCATTCAATTCCGTGAATTGCGCACGTCCCCGCGTATTTGACTCTTTCAACATGTTGTTCACAGCTTCTAATTGACGGGCCATTTCATCCTGACGCGCCAGTGATGCGGCTAGCGCGATTTGCAACCTCTGAACCTCTTGATCTACCTCTTTGCGTGCCGCTTCTAAGCTTGCCAAAGTTTGAGTTTGCTCGCGGTCCATTGCGTTAATCGTGATCAGCGCTTCTTCCAATTTCTTTTCAACGCTATCCTTTGCGGCATTGGCCGCAGCTAATAATGTCAGTGTATCCTCAGCCTTTTTGCGTTGCTGTTCCAACGCCAATGTCATCGCGGTCAGCTCAGCGTTCGAATTCGCCAGCCGTTTGCGTAATTCTTCGGCAGCGGCAGCAGATACTAATTTTGCAGCGTCTGCTTTACTTAACTGCGTGGTCAAGTCTTCTAATCGCTGTGTTTGTTCTTCGATCATTGTTGAGGCATCCGCTTTATCTTTGCGCAAGGATGCAATCAGTGCTTCTAAAGCTTCTCGTTCACTGGCTTTACGACGTGCTTCTTCAGCTGCCACATCAATCTCATCTCGCGCTTGGGCAAGAGCCAGATTCAATGCCTCGGCTTCGCTCATGAGTTCGTCACGTCGATTTTTTAGGGTTTTAATATTTGCAAGGTTTTCTTGTTGTGAGGCCAGCAAACCCGCAACTTGCGCCTCAAACGCTGTGATCTTGGAATTCGCGTCAGCCAGCGCATTTGCGGTCTGATCTCTCTCTGACGTCAGTTGTGCGATCAATGCGGATTGGGCCGCAACCTGGGTCTCCGCGTCACTGAGATTGGAAGAGAGTGTTCCCAATTCTGACTCAAGCGATTTGACGCGTTCCTGCTCTAATCCCAAGGCCTCGGCGATCGCAGCAATTTCGACGCTAAGCGTATTTAACTCTGACTCTTGGCCAGAAATTGTTTCGCGCAAAACAAACTGGATTACCATGAAAATCGTCAGAACGAACATTAGGACCAATAAAAGCCCTGTCATCGCATCCACGAATCCGGGCCAGATTGATCCCTGAAATCGTTGTCCCGTTCTGCGCGATAATGCCATATTACGCCTCTTTATCGATGCGGTTTGCCAGAGGCTTCAATTTCAGCGGTGGCCTGCACCAATGCGTTCGTCAGTGCATGCACATCAGCGCGTATTGATGCGATGGTTTCTTGGCGTCCAGCGGCCAAATCCTCCATTAAATGCAGCATTTGAACATCGATTGAACGCAGTCGCATACGGCTTTCTGCGTCAACGGCATCGTTCTTTTCCATGTTACTCAAAACCTCGAGCAATTTTTCCTGTCCTGCAGCCACTCGTTCAAGGGCAGCATTGCTGGGTGCGCTTTGCTCTAATTGAACAGTCAGTTTTGAAAGATTTTCTGCCAGAACACTGATTTTTTCATCAACCATAGTTCGTGTGTCATCCGATTGTTTAAACATCGACCGCATGGCATCCATTTGCTCTGACATTTGATCCATAACTGCAGTGAAAAACGCGTTTTCCGTAGAGGTTTCGCCATCATCTGAGGAAAATCCCAATCGCGTGATCGATGACAACCATTCCTCCAATTCACGGTAAAATCGATTTTGCCCGTGTCCTGCGAATAGCTCTAACAATCCCACCAGCAGTGAGCCCGCAAGGCCTAACAATGATGAGGAAAAGGCAATACCCATCCCACTTAGCTGTCCTTCCAGACCGTTCATCAATCGGTTGAATACTTCAAATCCACTTTCCCCATCTTCTGGGGCAAGCGATCGAATGGTTTCCACCAAAGACGGGACCGTTGTTGCCAACCCGTAAAATGTGCCCAATAGACCAAGAAAGATGAGCAAGTTGACAATATAGCGAGAAATCTCACGCGCTTCTTCAATACGGGTCGCGACAGAATCCAAAATCGACCTTGTAGACGATGCCGCAATTTGCATGCGCGACCCACGCGAGCGCAGCAGGGTTGCCAATGGCGCAAGTATCTGCGGAGGGAGTGATGAATGCCCAGGATCGCGTGCAAAATTTTCAATCCATCGGACGGAATAAATCAGTTGGAATACCTGCACAAAACAACTGATGATGCCAACGCAGAATACAAAAAAGATGAAGCCATTCAGATAAAGGTTAGCCGTCACAACCGCGATCACATCATTCAGCGCCATAAATAACCCGATGCTCGCCAATCCAATAGCCAACATCATCATAATGATTTGACGGATAGGTTGAGAGAAATGAAGCTTAGTCTCTAATGCCTGCTTGTCCATGCGGGACAGCCCTCACTACTATTAGTAATTGTGCGCAGTCTACTCACTATATTTAGGTTCGCCAAGTCACTGACTGCGGATTTTCGTGACTTCGCCCTCTAACCATTGCAGATCAGCATCATAAATTTTTGAATCATTCAAAAAATTCACTGTATTACGTAAATATTCCCAATTGGGGCCGCGCCCGCCAACTGCGTGCGCGATGATGTTTGCTTGTTCGTTTAACGATAAATCACAATACTGATCGTGCATTTCATCTATCACGTAGACCACAGACTCTACACGACCGATGCCCTTTACATCGATAATCAATATTTTTTCGATATATGCCGAGGAAATGAGTTCGCGTTCCCGCAAATATTCAAGCGTTTCTGCCTGATGTTCAGGGGCTACCAAAAAAGCAACACCCTCGCACACGGCCTGCTCTTTTACATCAAGGGCCAAAACCAAACCCGGATCCTCTACAGTGCCCCGATGATGGATTGATCGCATCGAAAATGAGCGCCGATATCCGCTGAGTGTTGCTGCACGTTGTTCGACAAATGGAAAGCCAGGGCTCCACAACAATGACCCGTATCCGAAAACCCACATTAATTTGCCTCTTCCCTTGTCTTTCCACCCATCTACTGCGTATCTGAACAAAGGAAAAGAGAGCACTATGTTACGACTAATTGTAATCACCCTGACCTTTTCAGTCATTTGGAGCATCCGCTGGTTCTGGTTTGCCGGACCGAACCAAGCGTTGATAGAGAATTGGGTGAAAGGTGGCTCAGTCATTGCGACATATTCAGATATCCGCCAAGTTGGCTTTCCAAACCGTTATGATGTGACACTGAACAACCTCAGAATAGCGGATGGCGATTTTGTGATTTTTGAAACTGATGTACTTCAAATTATGCGCCTAGCCTATCGACAAGAACATTTTGTCTTGGCGTTTTCGAATGAAATTAAATTCGTTGGGCACAACGTTACAACATCCCAAAATCGTGCATCTGTTGTTAAACAAGAAAACGAAGTTAAGCGAATTGTTTGGGAGGCAACTGATATTGCCCTGGAGAATGGCGTAACAATTAGACATGGGCAAGTTGCCATTATAATTCCACCACAGGGCCGTGAAATTACGCTTTACCTTCAGCTAAGCAAAATCGCGAAAAATGGTATGGTCGTGTATGAAAAAACCAAACTACAAGTCAAAGTACAGCTGCAGTCGGCACCCTATACGTCCAATTTGGCGGATTTCGTCAAATCTCTGGAAACGGGCTTCATCAGCGCTGATATTTCAAACCCTGATAACAATGAACAGATTGAGAAATTAACTGATTTTAGAAACGTGGGTGAAATAACAAGTCGTTTTCCCGTGCTTGCCAAAGTTTTGAATTAGAAAAAAACACTGTAGCGAAACAGCGTTTTTTTGCTAGGACGCCGAATTCGGCCAGAGTCAGTTTCCTAATTAAATAACTTACAAAAGCACACCGCGAGTAACTTCGTAGTACTCATAACATAACAATTGACTCTTACTCCGCCACGCTATTCGTTAAACACTGATCAAAATGGATGTAATTTCGGCTAATAAATGCTGATTTTTTCAGGATACAAGATGAGCACATTACGGACAGGACCCCTAAATTCAATCTGTGATATTTCCGGATTGCGTGTGGGCAACGCAATAGATTCCAAAGTTAAAACGGGCGTAACCGTTTTGACAGGTGATGCAGCTTTTACTGCGTCCTACGCTGTCGTGGGTGGCGCACCGGGGTCACGGGATACAGATTTATTAGAACCCGATAAAACCGTTCAGTCGGTCGATGCAATAGTCCTATCGGGCGGCAGTGCGTTTGGATTAGATAGCGCAGGCGGCGTTGCGCACGAACTTCGTGCGATAAGGCGTGGATTTGCCGTTGGCGACGTCACCATTCCAATAATTCCCACTGCGATTCTGTTTGACATGGCAAACGGTGGTGAAAAAGCCTGGGAAGTTGCACCCTATGCAGAGCTGGGTCGCAAAGCATATTTAGCAGCGGGTACCAAATTTGATATTGGCAGCGCAGGAGCAGGATTTGGAGCCCTATGTGGGATAACCAAGGGAGGTCTAGGGACGTCTTCTCTTAAGTTACGGACTGGCGGCACAGTGGGCGCATTGATCGCTGCAAACCCAGTTGGAAACGCGCTGACACCCGATCAAAAACATTTTTGGGCAGCACCGTTTGAAATTCAAAATGAATTCGGGGGGTACGGTATATCCCAAAACATAACCCCCTCTTTGGGTATCGATCAAAGTAAATTGGGCGCATTGCACCCGCAGGCCAACACCACAATCGGTATAATCGCCACCGATTTTAACCTTGATAAAGCAGAGCTTAAACGGCTGGCAATCACCGCACATGACGGGCTAGCGCGGGCCATTTATCCATCACATCTGCCATATGATGGCGATTTAATTTTTGCCGTTTCAACCGGAAAACTTGCAAAACCTAAAGACCCTGTTTTGTTAAGTACACTTTCGTCAGCTGCGGCGAATTGTGTTGCCCGTGCAGTTGCGCGCGGTGTCTTTCATGCACAGGTAGAGGATGGTGATTTAAAACCCACAGCTCGCCAGCTGATAGACAGTTAATCAGCCCTTTTCATGGAAGAAGTCATAGATTTTTTCAGCCATTGCAGCCGATATGCCATCCACGGCCTTCAGGTCCGCAAGATTCGCACGTGATACCGCCTTAGACGATCCAAAATGTGCCAAAAGCGCACGTTTGCGCGACGTACCAACTCCCGAAATATCATCCAACGGATTTGCCGAAATCGCCTTGGCCCGTTTTGCACGGTGCGTTCCGATTGCAAAACGGTGTGCTTCATCTCGCATCCTTTGCACAAAGTACAAAACAGGATCATTTCGTTGTAAAGCAAAAACAGAACGGCCTGGAATATAGAACTCTTCTTTTCCGTGATCTCGGTCCACACCTTTAGCAACCCCAACCATTGGGACATTATCTACACCCAGCGTTTCCAAAATTTCAGCAACTGCACTGACCTGACCTGCGCCACCATCAATCAATAAAAGATCCGGCCAACTTTCTGAGGTGCGCTCTGGATCTTCTTTGATCAGCCTGATGAAACGGCGAGTCATAATTTCTTTCATCATGCCGAAATCATCACCAGGGGTAAGGTCATCACCCCTGATGTTAAATTTACGATAATGATTTTTCAAAAACCCTTCTGGTCCTGAAACAATCATGGCACCCACAGCATGCGCACCCTGAATATGAGAATTATCGAACACCTCAATCCGCTTTGGCGCTTCGTCCAGATCGAAGGCCTTGGCAATGCCACGCAAGAGTTTGGCCTGCGTCGCTGTTTCGGACATACGTAGTGCCAAACTTTCCTTGGCGTTTCGCAATGCACCAGAAACAAGTTCGAATTTTTCGCCACGCTGTGGATAGATCAGTTCAACCTTGCGGCCAGCCTCCTCACTCAACGCAGCACTCACCAAATCTGCGTTTTCAATATCATGGGATAGGATCAGTTGGCGCGGTGTCTCTTTACTGGAATAGAACTGACCGACAAAGGCTTCAAGCACCTCTGCGTGAGAATGATCTGCGCTAATGCGCGGATAAAAATCACGGTTTCCCCAATTCTGGTTTGCACGAATGAAAAATACCTGAACGCAAGCCTGTCCCCCTTCAATATGAAGGGCAATAACATCTGCTTCGCTGACCATGCGCGGGTTTATACCTTGGTTCGTTTGAACTTGGGTCATAGCGCGAATGCGATCACGCAACGCTGCGGCACGTTCGAACTCCATTGCTTCGCTAGCTTGCGCCATTTGCGATGCAAGGCGCTCTTGGATTTCGGTTGATTTTCCTGACAAAAATCTTTGCGCATCTTTCACGGACGCCAGATAGTCACGCGCGCTGATGCGCCCAACGCAGGGGCCCGAACACCGTTTAATCTGATACTGCAAACAGGGTCGAGTACGCGTTTCAAACATTGCATCCGAGCAATTCCGCAGTTGAAACACCCGCTGTAATTGGTTCAAAGATTTATTTACCGCACCAGCACTGGCAAACGGACCATAGTATGCGCCCTTTTCCTTTTTGGCTCCACGGTGTTTTTTGATTTGTGGAAATTCATGTTCCGTGGTAACCAAAATGTTTGGAAATGACTTATCATCACGCAACAGGACGTTATAGCGTGGCTTAAGTTGCTTAATCAGATTTTGTTCAAGTAAAAGTGCTTCTGTCTCAGTTTTGGTCGTCAGAAACATCATCTGCGACGTTTCCGAAATCATTCGTGCAATCCGCGGTGAATGACCGGTAAGACGGGCATAATTTGAAACACGCGCCCGTAGATTGCGCGCTTTGCCCACATATAAAACACGCGCCTGTGCATCCAACATGCGATACACGCCTGGCGATGCATCCAACTGCCGAACATACTTTTGGATTAGCTTCCCACCCGTAAGACTCAATTAATTGCTTCCCATTGAATTTGAACTACACCCAAAGTTTTGATTCTATCTTCGCTGCAATTATTATACGTCGAATTCAAGTTAAAAGCTGTCCACTGTTTCTGTGGATAACTCTGAGCATAACTTTCGAAAATAGCAATTTTTCCATTGATTTCAGGTCACTTCACAAATTTGCACAAAAAATAGGCAGATTTTTAAGTGTTTGTTTTTATTTGTTATTTTTTTCATAATTTGCCAAACTGTTGTTTTTCTTAAGTTTTTATAAAAGTTATTTAACAATTTTTTGACAGGTGGAACAACTTCAACGTGTTTGGCAACGATCACGCTACACAATCCCCAAAATATCAGGCGTTTTCCAACCCAAATGCTGTCCCCCGTCCACGCACAAAAGCTGTCCGGTCACCGCAGGTGCATCTATGAAATACCCAAGCGCAGCCGAAATGTCAGACGGATTTGATCCGCGATTAAGGACGGTATTATCGCGTTGATGCTGATAGCGGACAGGATCTTCGAGATCGCCTCGGATTGTGGGGCCAGGACCGATCGCATTCACTCGGATTTTGGGCGCAAGCGCACGCGCAGATGTTTGTGTTAAGGCCCACAATCCCATTTTGGCAATTGTGTAACTACTGAATTCAGGCGTAAGTTTTTTTACCCTTTGATCAAGCATATTCACAATCAATCCCCCCGCAACCGGCTCGAAATTATCGTCAAAACTTGGGTCAGGAATTTGATCTGCAAATTTCTGAGTCAGAACGAATGGCGCGCGCAGGTTGCTTTCTATATGGCGGTCCCACGATGTTCGGGTCGCTGATGCTATATTATCGTATTCAAAGATCGACGCATTATTTACCAAAACAGTGATTGGACCATCCAAAGCCGAAGCAGCACGTAATACCAATGTTTCTACTTGGTTTTCATCTAAAATATTTGCCTGCAACTGCGTTGCACGACATCCCATTGCAGAGATTTCATTAACCACGTCCCGCGCGTCATCGTCAGAGCTATTGTAATGGACAGCGACATCATAACCACGTTTGGCAAGATATAGCGACATGTCACGTCCCAGTCGTTTTGCACCACCCGTGATTAATGCCCGCATATTGGCCTCCTGCCCTACATCATAGATGAAAGATATAGCGTGTAGGTCCCCAGAAACAACGCCCCAAAGTGGCGAGAAATGCGCCAATTTAGAAATACAAAGGGTGTCAAAACTAACGCCGATGCCAGCATCACCCAAATATCTAGGGCAAAGAAGCTAGCGGAAACATATATTTCATCAAAGAGCGTTGTGACTCCAATGATCCCCAATACATTGAAAATGTTGGAACCAATAACGTTGCCCAATGCAACCTCAGCCTGATTGCGCAGGCCTGCCATCACTGTCGTTGCAAGTTCTGGTAAAGATGTCCCAATTGCGATCAAAGTTAGACCAATAATCTCTTCACTGATGCCATAGGCACGCGCGATATAAACTGCATTATCGACCAAAATATCCGCACCCATTGGCAAACCAATAAGTCCGAGCAAGAGAAAACCCAAGGCCTTCCACATAGGTAAATCCGGGTCTAGGCCCTCGAGATCATCGCCCTCAGACGATGAAACTTCTGTTTGACACTTGGCGCGCCACACAGCAGACCCTAGGAAACCTGCCAACATAATTAACAAAATGGCCCCCTGCCACCAACCAAACTGCCCTGTCGCAGCGAGGGCAATAAATACGACAGTTGAGCCCAGCATGATGTAGAAATCTCGTCGTGTATCGCATTCTGAAAAGTCCAAAGTGGATAGCAATGCGGGCATCCCAAGCACCAGCAGCACATTGGCAATATTCGATCCAATAACATTGCCAACCGCAATGCCCGATGCTCCCTCATCAACGGCGCTAATCGCAATCAATAATTCTGGTGCAGACGTTCCAAATGCCACAATAGTTAAGGAAACAATTAGCGCAGGTACTCCAAGGCGCAAACTTAGGTTTACAGCACCACGCACCAAAAAGTCACCTGACAGGAGAAGAATTGCCAACCCCACAAGGGACAATATCCAAACCATTTTATCAGCCCTTATCGCATCGGCACTGAGACGCGCCGATCAAGAATTTTCTACATTTTCCACAACGCCGTGGATTCAATTTTCCCTGCCCCGGAAAGCGCAGTTTTCCAAACATAGCAAGGACAATCATCCCGACCAAAAATATTGAGACAACCTTAATGATCATATCACAACCCAAACCGAGATAGGGCGATGCGTTCTTCCAATGTCCCAACAACACTATCTGAAATTGATAGGCCAAACCGCTGCGAAAATGAACGTTTCTGTTCGATAATGCGCAATTTAACCTTGTCGCCAAAACGCTCCTTAAGCGTTGGAACCAGATGTCCAATATCGTCGATCAAACCCAATTCTTTTGCCCGCTGAGCCAACCAAACTTCGCCAGTATAGACATCCATATCTTGGGTAAGCTTATCGCCACGTGAGGTTTTGACATGCTGGATAAAAACGTCATGTACATCCCCCAAAATGGATTTTAGGCGATCAATATCTTCTTGCTTTTCTTCACGGAACGGATCGAGCATAGCTTTAGATTTACCAGCTGTATAAACGCGACGCTCAATCCCATAGCGGGCGATCAAGTCCTGCAAACCAAACCCTGCGCTAATCACGCCAATTGACCCCACAATAGATGCGGGGTCCGCAAAAATTTCATCGGCGCAGGACGCCAACCAATACCCACCAGATGCCGCAACATCCTCGATAAACGCGAAAACTGGGATTTCCTTTTCCTCGGACAGGCGCCTAATACGTGACCCGATAAGCGAACTTTGAACTGGTGATCCACCTGGTGAATTTACGGAAATGGCAACCGCAGCAGGTTTTCCTTTGGAAAATGCGCGCTCTATAACTGGGGAGAATGCCGCATCGTTTAATGCGCTGCGACCACCTGTACCTATCAAACCGTGCAACTGCACAACATTGACTGACGTTGTTTTTTTCAAAAAGGGCAACCGTATATTCATAGCTCGCATGTAGACTCGACATGCTTCACAAACAAGGCATCAGGAAATTCTTTTGTCAAAATTTGTGAAATTATCACGTTATTAGCTACGCAACCGCCACCCTGTTGCAAATATCCAAGCGACAATGGCGATACAGGCCGCGGTAAATCCACCAATGGCGACAAGGCTGAACAAAATCGGCACATCCGCCAATCCAAAGAATGCCCAACGAAACCCTGAAATTAGGTATACGACTGGATTAAACATAGAAATAGTTTGCCAAATCGGTGGTAACATTGAAGTAGAATAAAACGCGCCACCTAAAAACACCAAGGGTGTTACCACCAACAAAGGCACCAACTGCAACTGTTCAAAATTCTTTGCCCAAATCCCAATGATAAATCCAAGTAGTGAAAATGACACACAAGTAAGCACCAAAAACAAAAACATCACAGCAGGGTTTTGTATTACCAAATCAACAAAAAATGCTGAGGTAAACAATATCACCAATCCGATGAACAGAGCTTTGGTGGCTGCAGCGCCGACATATCCCAACAGAATTTCAAAAAAGCTAATCGGCGCAGATAAGAGTTCATAAATCGTTCCAATGAACTTGGGAAAATAGATACCAAAAGAGCCATTTGACGTTGCCTGCGTCATGACACTTAGCATGATCAAACCTGGTACAATAAAGGCGCCATAACTTACGCCTTCGACCTCTTGGATGCGGCTCCCAATTGCAGTTCCGAAAACAACAAAGTAGAGCGATGTCGAAATCACGGGCGAAATAAAGCTTTGGGTAAGGGTGCGAAAAAAACGCGCCATTTCGAATTTGTAGATTGCGCCAACTGCACGAAGGTTCATGGCTGCTCCTCCTTCAATAGGTTCACAAAAATATCCTCAAGTGAGGATTGATTGGTTTGTAAATCTTTCAAAACAATCCCCTGTTCTCCCAATGCCGTCATAAGTCGCGCGATACCCGTGCGTTCGGCTTGGGTATCATATTCGTAAATCAACTGGGTGCCATCATCTCCCAATACAACGCGGAATTCGCTTAACCCTTCTGGCACCTGATCCATCTGATTTTGTAATTCTAATGTCAGAGATTTTTGCCCCAACCGCTTCATCAACGCTGCCTTTTCTTCGACCAAACGGATGCTTCCCTTGGCGATAACTGCGATGCGATCAGCGATGGCTTCGGCTTCTTCAATATAGTGGGTTGTTAGAATAATCGTAACACCGTCTTTGCGTAATTCTTCAACAACTGCCCACATACTCTGACGTAACTCAACGTCAACGCCTGCCGTTGGTTCATCAAGAAAAAGCAAACGGGGTTCGTGCGCCAATGCTTTTGCAATCAAGACACGTCGTTTCATACCACCTGAAAGCTGCATAATCCGGCTATCTTTTTTGTCCCACAATGACAATGAACGCAGAACTTTTTCGACATATGCATCATCTTTGGGTTTCCCAAACAAACCGCGCGAAAAACGGATCGTATTAATCACCTTTTCAAACGGTTCTAAAGTAATTTCCTGCGGCACTAAGCCAATCAATTTACGCGCCTCTCGGTATTGGCTTTGAATATCAAAACCACCCACTTTGATCTGACCCGATGTTGGCACGGATATTCCACAGATCGTTGAAATTAGCGTTGTCTTTCCCGCTCCATTCGGCCCCAGAAGCGCAAGGATTTCACCTTCTTTCACGTTCAACGACGTACTTGAAAGTGCCGAAAACCCATTTTCATACGTTTTCGACAATTCATTAATTTCTAGAATATTCCGCATCCACCAATCCTTTTAACCCTAAGCTTCCCGTATTGTATTGATCATGATTTGTACATTGTCAGGGTTTGCGTCTGGAGTGATGCCATGTCCTAGATTGAAGATGTGCGGTCCGTTTTTAAGAGCGTTGACGATGCGCTTAGTTTCTTGGATGAGATCATCGCCCCCTGTGACCATGTGTGAGGAGGCAAGGTTGCCTTGAACGCAGCTGTCAGGTTGGACGTTTTGAGCAACCCACTCGGCGCT
>Ga0181581_10001455_pt1 | contig 18393 bp, 15 predicted proteins | sample 071ome_22_FD_132433 | JGI IMG/M metagenome (GOLD analysis project Ga0181581, IMG submission 132433) | Coastal salt marsh microbial communities from the Groves Creek Marsh, Skidaway Island, Georgia - 071404AT metaG (megahit assembly) | ecosystem: Environmental > Aquatic > Marine > Intertidal... | reverse complement strand
CCAGATTTTATGACTTTTCCTTGTTCAAACTTGGTTTGGATCAGGATTGCTTTCCCTCCAATGAGACCTGCTTCATAAAGAATAGCACTGCTGGACTTCGAAAAGTTCAAATCGGCACGAATCCGCATGGTGACCAAAATTTTGGTGCTGTTGGGGACAAAATCAATTTTGGTGATTTTACCAATAGACAAGCCGTTGATGTTGACATCTGCCCCAATCGACAAGCCCTCTACCTCATCATAGACAGCATAGACAATTTTTTGTTTAGAAAAAATAGAACTGCCTTTGAGAAAGTTGAATCCGAAGTAAAAAAAACCGATTCCGAAGATGACAAGTAAGGAAGTTTTTATTTCGCGTGAAAATTTCAATTTGTGGTGTTTTTAGATTTCAAAGTTACAAAATATTTATGGCCCTTTGGGCGTGCATGTGCTTATCGTAGGGCTTGCTCAAGAGTTATTTTTTTTCCATTTTCAAACGCGACCAAAAATGCACTTGGATAGCCTTTGGATTTGGCAATTTTCAACAAACGTTGCGCGTCTTCATAGGTTGGGGTTTTGCCATAATAATATCGATATATTTTGCCTTGTTTTTCGTTAAAAACCCCCTTTAGTCCTTTCCAATTAAAGCTTTCTAATCCAACTGATTTTTGACTGGCAGCAATTTGCACGCTAAACTCAAGTTTGGTCACTGCAGCGGTGGACAAGGTTGACTTTGGAGCCGCATTGGGGGTAGTCTGCACCGCATCTACGACACTTTGCGCCAAGGTGTTTTTGTAGTCAATAATGGCACTGGCGATGGCTTCTGCCATGTCGTTTTGCCCTTTTTTGGAGTTTAGAAAAGCGCCTTCATTTCGATTTGTTAAAAAACCCGTTTCGACCAAAACACTTGGCATATAGGTGTATTTGAGCACGATAAAACCAGCTTGCTTTACGGTCCTATTTTTGCGATTCAGGTTGCGGACAAATCGTTTTTGGATGGCATCTGCTGCCGCTATGCTTTGATCCAGATAGGTTTCTTGCATTAGAGTAAGACCAATGACAGACTCTGGATTGTTGGGGTCAAAACCGGCATAATTTTCTTCGTAATTGTCTTCGAAAAAAATTACAGAGTTTTCTTTTTTGGCAATTTCAAAATTGCGCTGGTTGGCATGAAGCCCTAAAACAAATGTGCCTGCACCATATGCTTGCGAATTGTGAGCGTCACAATGGATCGATACAAATAAGTCTGCGTCTGCCCGATTGGCAATATTTGCACGCTCAATTAGATCAACAAAAACATCTGTTTTGCGGGTGTAGATGATTTTTAAATTTTTTTCTCTTGCTAGGCGTTTTCCCAACTCTAGCGCAATATTTAGGGCTATTTTTTTTTCGTAATAGCCATTACCTCGATTTCCAGGATCTTTACCACCATGCCCTGCATCAATAACCACTACAAATGGTTTTGGTGGGATGTTTGCGAAAACAGGCGTGTAACCGATGAAGGCCAATAGCAATAAATAGTACGTAAAACGCGATGGGGCATATTTATTTTTGCTGTAAGCTTTCATTTTAATAAGACTTAAAACCGACGTAAACTCTCTAAAAATATCCTTAATTTTGGACCTTAAAAGGTTATTATACAATAACAAATTTAGGATTAATCAACTTGCACACAAACTCTTTTTTTACAGTTGGATTGTTAATATGTTTTTGCATCTTCAACGTGCAGGCTCAAGAACCTTCGTCATCTACTACTTCAAATACCTTGCCCAAAGAAACCCAGGCGACCATACAGAGTGATACACTTTCTAAAAAAAAGCCCTTGCTTTTGGATAAGGTAAAATATGATGCCAAAGATTCGATCCGGATCAATAAAAAAGAAAATAAACTCTACCTCTACAATGAGGCCGAAATGCAATATCAAGACATCTTGCTCAAGTCTGGAATAATCGTTTTGGACTACGCCAAAAACGAGGTCTATGCGGGTCGTATTGCTATTGATAGCTTAGGGACCTTGGATCAATTTCCATACTTTAGACAAGGCGGCAATGAGGTAAACCCAGACTCCATCCGATTTAACTTTGACACACAAAAGGCGCTCATTTGGAATTCAAAATCTGCAGAAGCTGGAATGAATGTTTTTGCGGGATTCACCAAAAAAGAAAACGATTCGGTCTATTATCTACAAAATGCGAAGGTAACAACAGCCGGAGAACTTGAAGATGCGGATTATTATTTTAAAACCCGAAGAGCAAAACTGGTGCCACAAGGAAAAATTGTTACGGGTTTTACAAACATGTATATAGCCGATGTGCCAACACCCGTGGCCTTGCCTTTCGCTTATTTTCCGTCCTCACAACAGCAAGAATCCGGTTTTATTTTTCCTACTATTGGCGAAAACAACAACCGCGGATATGCCATACAAAACGGGGGATATTATTTCAACCTTTCCGAATATTTTAACCTGACCCTTTTGGCTGATTATTATACCAATGGCAGTTATGGTTTTGCGACCAGCTCGGTGTACAAAAAGCGGTACAAATATTCAGGCAACCTCAGCCTGCGCTATGAAAAACTGGTGAGTGGAGAACGCGGATTGCCCGATTATTCAAATTCTACTGTGTTCAATGTGCGTTGGTCGCATTCTAAAGATGCAAAGGCAAGCCCCTACTCCAATTTTTCGGCATCAGTGAACTATGGAAGTAGTGATTATTATCAACAATCGGTCAATCAGTTAAATTCTCCTAATTTTTTAAACAACAACCTAAGTTCTTCCATTTCGTACAACAAAATTTTCCCAGGTACGCCAAGGATCAATACTTCGATAACCACAACCCTATCCCAAAATTCGAGAACCAAACAGGTCAATCTAACCCTACCAACTTTTCAGGCCAGCATGGAGCGTATTTTTCCATTTGCTCCCAAAGACGCTCCAAAGAAAGGTGCCTTACAAAACATCAACTTCCAGTATACTACCAGAGCCGAACAACGAATTATCACAGACGAAGATAAACTGTTTAAAAAGGGGATGTTTGATTCCGCTCAATCAGGCATGATCCATAACATACCCATCTCAACCAACTTTAAGGTTTTAAAATATTTGAGCCTTTCTATGGGCGGTAGTTTAAAAGAAATTTGGACTCCCAAAACCGTACGCTATAATGATTATAGTGAAGCGGCAGGAGGTGTTGTTAAAGATACGCTTGGTTTTGGAGCATTTAGAACCTATAATTTTAGTTCAAGCTTGGGAACGACCATTTACGGAATTGTCAACTTCGATAAAGGAAGAATCCGATCCATACGCCATACCATGCGCCCGGCAATCAGCTATGGGATCAACCCCAGTTTTGAAAAATACTACGACGAATACATCATTGATGCTGACGGAAACACAAGAGAATATACCCGTTTTGAACCCAGCCTGTTTGGCCTACCTGGCAAAAGTTACTCGAGTAGTGTTGGCATTTCGATAAGCAATAACTTTGAAGCCAAGGTTGTTGATCGCGATACTACCAATACCGAGTTAAAAAAAATCAACCTTCTAAAAAACCTCAATTTAAGTACGTCCTATAATGCCGCCGCCAAAGAATTTAATTGGAGTCCCGTTCGGATGACTACAGGAGTGGACATGCTTAAGGGCAAGATGTCAATTAACCTAGGAGCAACATTGGATCCTTATGCGCTAGATGCAAATAAAAACCGAGTGAACACCTTTGGATTACGCATGACCAGCGCCAATATGAATATGAGTTATTCTATAAACAACAGCACCTTTGGCAGTGGTGATGCGGTGGAAGAAAATACAGACATAACTTCTAGCGGAGGTCGTGGTGACGACCTGTTTGGCCAGGCGCCTAGTGTAAATAATAGAATGGAAGAAGGTGACGAAGAGCCTGCAAAAACCTATCCTATATATCGGACAAAATTGCCTTGGAATCTCAAATTTGCTCACTCAATGACCTATGTGAATTCGACAGGTCAAAACACGTTTTCTACCAATTCACTCATGTTTTCTGGCAATATAGAATTGACCCCAAAATGGAAAGTTGGCCTCTCTTCGGGTTATGACTTCAAGGGTAAAGGCTTTACCTACACCCAATTGCGATTTGATCGCAATTTGGACAGTTGGAAAATGAATTTTAGCTGGGTTCCTTTCAGTGATCGTGCCTCTTGGAATTTCTTTATTGGGATCAAATCTGGAATGCTCAGCGATATCAAATACGAAAAAAACAGAGAACCTGACCGTAAATTATAACTACTCATCTTATGAATAAAAAAATCATTACTACCCCAAATGCACCCGCACCTATAGGTCCATACAATCAAGCTATAAAAGTGGGCAGTACCCTCTATTTATCTGGACAAGTAGCTCTAAATCCAAAAACCATGGAATTGGTTAACAATACGATTACTGAAGAAACCAAACAGGTTATGGAAAATCTTAGTGCTGTACTCCAAGCAGGCGGTATGAGTTTTGCGCATGTAGTCAAAACAACCATTTTTTTAAGTGATATGGCGTTTTTTCAAGAAGTCAACACGATCTATGGAAGTTATTTTGACGAAGCAACAGCACCCGCAAGAGAAACGGTTGCAGTTAGGACCTTGCCCAAAAACGTCAATGTAGAAATTTCGATGATTGCGGTAGAATAAATTGCTTCTACAAGAAATCTACGTCCAATAAACTTTTGTGATACGCCACCAAACCGTCTATGGGTCGTTTAACCACACGGCCCAATTTTAGTTCAAAGGTTTTCAAGACGCGCTCAATTTCATCTTTGAGTAAAAACGCAATAGAGCCTACAAAATGTATGGGTACTTGACGCGCATCTTTAAATTGCAAAATTTGATGGTTGATAAAGCGAATCATACCATTTTCTATGATGTTCTGCATCATCTCATGATCCTTGTTTTCGATCAAAAATTTTGCAAAACGTGCCAAGTAAGTGTTCGGATTTTCTTTGCGATAAATGTTTTCTTTAATTGTATCGGCGTCCAACTCAAACTCACTCTCGAACTTTAAACGTAGTTCGGGTGGCATCTCGTTAAAATAGTAGGCTCGGATGAGTTGCTTTCCATAAAAATTTCCACTTGCTTCATCCATCAATACATAGCCTAAAGAGGTAACCTTTTGCTCAACTGCTTTTCCGTCAAAATAGGTACAGTTAGACCCCGTTCCCAATATACAGACAATCGATGCCTCTTCGGGCTCTGCAGTAGCATATACTGCAGCATAGGTGTCTTCTTTGATATTGAGCACAGCATTGGTAAAAATCTCTTTAAAAACCTTTTTTATACGTTCTTGTGGAGAAGCGATTCCGCAGCCTGCACCATAGAAATACAAATGGGTTACATTTTTGCGATTTTGATACAAATCAAAATTGTTGATGATTCGCTCCGTAAGAATCGCACTTGAGAGTACTTGAGGATTGAGACCTAAAGTTTGTGTAGAAAATAACACCACTCCTTTAGCATCTATAGCAATCCAATCGGTTTTTGTAGAACCGCTATCAACAACCAGTATCATAACCTAGAGCTGGTTGATGTGTTTTGCAAGTTCGAGTAGTTTGTTAGAATACCCACACTCGTTATCGTACCAGCTTACTATTTTGAAAAAGTTGGCATTCAATTCCATACCTGCTTCTGCATCAAAAATTGAAGTACGTGCATCACCTACAAAATCCTGAGAAACCAACGGTCCGTCTTCATAACCCAAAATACCCTTCATTTCATTTTCTGAGGCAGCTTTCATAGCCGCTTGAATCTCAGCATAGGAGGTTTCTTTTTTTAAGCGAACAGTAAGATCAACAACAGAAACGTTGGCTGTGGGCACTCTAAAAGCCATCCCAGTAAGTTTGCCCACCAAAGAAGGAATTACTTTAGTTACTGCTTTTGCAGCTCCTGTTGATGCGGGTATGATGTTGAGTAGTGCACTTCGCCCGCCTCTAAAATCTTTACGTGATGGACCGTCCACTGTAAATTGCGTTGCTGTGGTTGCGTGTACCGTTGTCATCAATCCCTCTACAATTTCAAAATTGTCATTGAGTACTTTAGCAATCGGCGCCAAACAGTTGGTTGTACATGAAGCGTTTGATACAATTTTTTGATCTGCTGTAGCAGTATGGTGATTGACCCCCATAACAAACATAGGAGCATCTGCAGAGGGAGCAGAAATTACAACCTTTTTTGCGCCTCCTTTGATGTGTGATTCTGCAGAGTCTAAGGTGGTAAAAATTCCTGTACATTCTGCTACAACATCCGTGTTAAGTGCACCCCATCCGATGTCGGCAGGGTTACGTTCAGCCGAAATTTTAACTTCGTGGCCATCAACGACTAGGTTATTGTCTTTTACTTCAACAGTTCCATCGTATTGTCCGTGAACAGAATCGTATTTTAGCAGATATGCAAGATGATCTACATCCAACAAATCGTTGATTCCTACAACAACTACATCATCTTGTTTCATTGCTGCGCGAAAAACCAAGCGTCCAATTCGTCCAAATCCATTAATACCTATTCGTAAAGCCATTTTCTAAAGTTTAAATTAATTATTGATTATTCTATATGGTTAAAATGTCTGACACACGGATCAGTTCTTTATTTATTTTAGATTTTCCTTTGATTGCTTTGTCCAATTGGGTCAAAATCATGTTATCATCTTTGATGCCAACCATAAGATTTGATTTTCCTTCCAAAAGGGTTTCTATTGCATAAACGCCCATTCTTGAGGCCAATACACGGTCAAAACAACTTGGAGCACCACCCCGTTGCATGTGTCCAAGTACTGAAACACGCACCTCATAATAAGGCAGGTTTTTTTCTACATAAGAGGCGATTTCGAAAACATTTTTTCCTGTTTTATCTCCTTCTGCAATAACAACAATACTTGAAGATTTGCCGGATTTCTCACTTCTTTTGAGGGATTCTAAAAGACGATCGAGTCCCATATTTTCTTCGGGGATCAATATTTCTTCAGCACCCGAACCAATACCTGCGTTTAAGGCGATATGCCCCGCATCGCGCCCCATGACTTCGACAAAAAATAAGCGGTTGTGTGAACTGGCAGTGTCTCGAATTTTATCAATTGCCTCTGTGACGGTGTTTAGCGCAGTGTCGTATCCCAATGTGTGGCTTGTGCCGTAGATGTCATTGTCAATAGTTCCTGGTATTCCGATGACCGGTAAGTCAAACTCCTTTTGAAAAATCATCGCTCCGGTAAAAGAGCCATCTCCGCCAATTACGACTAAGGCATCGATTTCGTGTTTTTGGATGGTTTCAAAGGCTTTTTTCCTTCCTTCTTTAGTACGGAACTCGAGGCAGCGTGCCGATTTTAACATGGTGCCACCTTTGTTGATGATATTGTTTACCGATCGTGGTGTCATCACACGGGTTACGTCGTCTATAAGGCCTTGATAGCCTTGAAAAATCGCTACGCATTTCAATTTGTGAAAAGCAGCCGTGCGTACCACCGCTCGAATGGCTGCATTCATCCCGGGGGCGTCGCCTCCAGAAGTTAAAACACCGATAGTCTTGATTGCTTTCATAAAATCCGCCGCAATTTACTATTTATTTGAATGTTTTTGACTGCCAAAACAAAAAAAGTCCCCAGCTGTTTTGTTCTTTTAACGAGTTTTTTACGATCCAAACAAAATTCACTTTCCATGTTAGTATTTGACAATTATTGCTTGTTTATGAATTGAAGTCCGAGACCTGTCGTTTTGGGAGTAGCCCGGTAGTTGGCTTTCTTTTGTTCTTTTTTAATGATTTTTTGAATCAAATCCGAAAACGTATTGAAGTCTACCTGATAAGACAGTCCCAAGCCTTGAGTATAACCAAGCTCATCACCAAAATATCGAAATTCATTTTCTTTGTTAAAGACTTTGGCTCGCAACGACCCCGCTTCGTTAAGAATAAAATCTATCTGAACATCTCCGACGATCAAAGTCTCTTCTACACCTCCAACCGGCACACCAATTTTTCCATTGACCAAAATACGATCACTCAACTGCGTTGAAAGCGTTAAGCCCAATCGGTCTTCGGAGACAATTTCTACCGGGCTACTTTTGTCTCCTTGCAAATAATTTACGCCTATTTTTAGTTTTTCATTCTCTTCGCCCACAAGGCTAGAAAATACATCAGAGGCCTTTTCATAAAGATTGTTCGCCAATCCCTGAACTGAGACGCCAACATCATTGATAAAAATCCCTTGAGACAGTAGCGAGATGGCTTGAAGCTGAGCACGTTGTGGGTCGTTCAAACGGTATTGCAACTCTGTGACCACGGTACCTCCAGTATTTGGAAAATCGATTTCAAACAAAGGGTTTTCGGGTTTTAGCAGATCCCCCTGCAACCGAATAAGTACCTCGGTGGGTATTTTTCTGTTAAAATCAGGGTTGTCTAACAAAAGTGCTGGATTGGCCCCACCGGGGACCTGATACACGGCTTCTAGTTGCATTTGAGCACCGAGCGGGTCGCCCTCCCAAACAATGGTACCTCCTGGCTTTACGTTGAACTTTTTGTCAATAACACCCAAGTTCTTAAAATTATAAATCCCTTGTTGCGCGATAAAATCTCCCCACACGTTAAATTTGCCTTTGGTGTCTATTTCCATCAGTAAATTTCCAGAACCGTTCCCTTTTAGATAGCTTTTCGAAACTTCATCAATAACAATTTCAATCTCTGCTTCGGGAGTAACCTCGAGTTCAAAGCGCATGTCAAGACCATTTGCGTCCTCTTTCTCACGCAATGAAGGTGCTTTATCAGATTCGCTTTTAGCAACAAAATTGACAAATGAGGCGTCCGAAACATTGTAGGCTTCAATCCATGGGATTTTTATGGAAGTCCCTGGATTTGTTTTGCCATAAAGCGCTAATAAAGGATTTTTGAAGGACCCTGTTAGCGCGATTTGCCCTTCAAAAAAACCAGTACCATAAAAAAGCGCATCGGGTGTTTCTTTTTTATTTAAAATTTGAATGCCAGCGGTATTAAATTTAAAATCAATCGCCCAATCTTTAAATCTATTGTGGGAAATCGTTCCGTTTAGAAGCGCAGTACCCGCGGAGCCATCTGTAGTGATAAGGGCATTTCTGAAGGTGAAATTTTGATCGGTCAACAACACGGATTGTTGGGGCTCGAAAATAAGCCCTTTATTGATGTATGGAATAAATAATTGTGCATTCTTGAGCGAGAGTTCACCCTGGTGGCTTAGATTGTTTAGGGGCCCAAAGAGGTTAGCGTTACCCTCCAAAGAACCCGAAAAGTCGGTAATCGAGCTGCCTCCAAGCGGTTGCAACAGGGCGAGATCAAAATTTTGAAAATCGATGTTGAGGTCCAAACGAGGCTGTGCTGCTGTAAAGGTCAAGTTTCCCCTTCCAGATAAGGTTTGCGCTTCTGATTTTATCAAAGAAAAATCAATAGCATACGCGTTGATTTTTGTATTTCCCTGGCTGTTGATTTTAAACCTACCCTGATCGGCCCCATTGATTTTTAGATCTTCAATGATGCCATTCAAAATAAAAATATTTTCGAGTTGTGAGCGTTTGATTTGCAGCCTTGAAGTTGCCACTCCCTCAAAATAAAATTGGTTGGGCTGAGGCAAAATTGATGCAATCTCTACTTGGTCTAATGCCAAAGCAATCTCAAAATCATTTTCTTGATTGTAGTAACCCGAAAAAGCCAATCCATACTGATCGGTTGTTACACTAATATTATTGATGTTAAAGGTGCCGGTTTCCAAATCTAACTCCACACCTTGAGCAGCTTGACTTAGTGGGTTGACTTGCCAGGTATTGTTTCTAAAACGTATTTGAGAAGGGAGGATCGTAAACAACTGTTTTTTGGGCTGCTGCTCTTGTTCAAAATACAAATCATAGACATCTTGGTTGTCCTGTCCCCCAGTGGCTGAAAGGTGTAAGCTGATTTTTTTTTCAATCAAATCACTCGTTGCTCGTAGCGCATTGAATGAGTAGTCCTTAATTTGCAATTTTCCGATCTCTAAAACACTCTCTTGATCGACTTCGGGTGCAATCAAAACAGAAATGTTTTCAGCGGTCAGTTCGGGTGCTCTAAAAATGGGCGTTTCCAATTTCAAATAGGCGTTAGGCTCTTGGTCACTGAGCTTGCCGGTGATCAAAATGGGCTCATCAGAAACGATATTTGGGTCTATTGCCTTAAGTACCTTAGAACCAATTCGCAAATCTACCAGTGCACTTCCCTCGGCACGTGTTTTGGAAGTTGTAAAAACTGGAAACGCCCGATCTATAGTAGCACGTAACAATGAGGGTAATGCCTGTAAGCGATAGTTTCCAATAATCGATCCGTCTGCAATTTCTGAATTGAGTATTTCTACAGTTCGTTGTGCATTTTTTCGATCTAAGCGTGCAATAAAATTTTTGAAAATTGTGGTATCACTTCCGTGCGTGAGTGTACTTTCTTCAAAAGAAAGGTTACCCACCATTTGGGGTATCGAATTGCCTCTTAGCGTACCTATAATCTTGGTATTTAAACGTAGGGGAAGATTGCCCGATGTGCTCAAAGAACTCAAATCGAGTTTATCGATTGAACAGACAAAGGTGTGCCTCGAATTGCTCTTTGACAGGCTATGAGTGCTGATCAAGTTGGCCGAAATAAGGGCGCTCTGGACCTCAGTTTTGGTATTGAGTGTTCCTCGGGACAAATTACCTTCGGCGCTAAGGGATTCGATTTTTTGATTGTTATATACAATTTCGTCAAACTGCAGAGACCACTTTGCATTCGCAGTATAGCGATCGGTTCCTTGGCCTTGTAATTCGAGCTGACCGCTCCATTGACTTTGATCATTTTCGGAAATGTATTTTGCCAAGTCAATATTTTTTATGGACAGCCGTGCTTTATAGTTTTCCATTTTTTTGAGGGGCCCTTTAGTTTGCAACAACAGGTCAAAAGATGCATTTGCTTGTTGACCCGTTAGTTGGGTGTTCAGCGACTGTTTTTGATAATTCAGCCTGCCCCCAATGTTCCAAACAGCAAGGTCGTTGATCCAAGAAGCCTGTGGTGCCCAACGGGGATTTTGGGCTAGAATGTAGGTAGAAAGCGACCGACCAATAGTAGTTGAAGCAATTTCTGCCTCAAACGAAGCCGTTTCATTGTCTAAGATATTTTTGGCAGCAAACGATCCAGACCACTGTGTGTCCCCCCATTGAAGTTGTTTTACAGTACTTTCAAAATCATTGACGCTCCCCTTAAACCTAAGGGCACCTGTCAAAGTGTTTTTAGGATTATTTTCGTTGAGAAATAAAGCCTGTACATCATTGGCAACAGTCAATGTGTCTAAATCCAAATCAAGTTGTACTTGCGATGCAAAATCCGTCCACCCTCCCTGAGGGTAATCCATTTCAAAATAGCCGGTAAATTGACTTTCAGGTGTTTGAAGTCTAAAATCTCGAAGTACAATCTGACAGTCAGAACTCCAATAATGACCTGATAGGCGGTTGACATTCAACGGTAGATTGGTGTCCAGTTTAAGGTTTTGGATTTCCATTTCAAGCACATTGCCCATCAAATAAAAATCGTGCAATGCTACCTCAAGGTTGTGCACGCGTTTTGGTAGGTTATCCGTTGGGTTATGAGCGTCCCAAAGCACCTCACCATTTTGAAGTTCTAAGTTTTGGATTTTCAACAAAGTGGCATTTTTAGCGGCTTTTTTTTGCGATTGCAGCTTCCGAATAAATTGCACTAGGTTATCACTTTGTTCGTCTGGATAATGGATGATTTTACTTTTAAAGCCAGAGATTTTTGCAGTTTCAAATTCAAATTCTCCATTGGCAAGCGCTCGGACTCCTTTAGAATTTGTCGCCAACTTTTGTATATAAAAAAGGGTGTCTTGATGGTGGTCACGCGCTATCACATCTCTGAGAACAATGCTTCCATTGATGTTGATGCTGGTTTTGCCAATCCGAATTCCTGTATCATAGGTTTCGTTGAGTGATTGGGTGATTTGATTGGCCAATCGGGTTTGGATAACGGAAGAAAAAAGCCCAACAACCACCAGAATGACCAGCAACAAAATGGTGATTGCTATATTGCGCCCTATTTTATAATTCGTTTTGATAATAAACAGTAATTTTGTTTTGCCTAAACGTTGATGAAACAACCGTCCTACATACTGGGTATCGAATCTTCCTGTGACGACACGGCAGCAGCGGTTATTGCCCATAACAAAGTACTATCAAATTGTATTGCAAACCAAAAAATTCATGAACAATATGGAGGTGTTGTCCCCGAATTGGCCTCCCGAGCACATCAAAGCAATATCGTCCCAGTGGTTGACCAAGCACTTCGTAGTGCACATATTGACGTGACACACTTGGACGCCATTGCCTATACTCAAGGACCCGGCCTGTTAGGTTCATTGCTTGTAGGTGGTTCTTTTGCAAAGTCTTTGGCTTTGGCACTAGATATTCCGTTGATTGAAGTAAATCACATGCAGGCCCATCTACTCGCCCATTTTATCGAACAAGAAAACATGCAAACCCCAGATTTTCCATTTATTGGAGTAACCTTATCAGGAGGACATACTCAATTGGTTTTGGTCAGAGATTATTTTGATATGGAATTGTTGGGAACAACACTAGACGACGCTATTGGTGAAGCATTTGACAAATGCGGTAAAGTCATGGGATTGTCCTATCCTTCTGGTCCTGCGGTTGACCGTTTGGCCAAAAACGGACGTCCAAACCGGTTCCAATTTCCCATACCAAAAGTACCGGGATATGATGTAAGTTATAGTGGACTCAAAACAGCTTTCATCAATTTTTTGCACAAAAACACCCAAAAACAGCCCAATTTTATAGCAAATAATTTAGAAGATCTATGTGCCAGCCTTCAGTTTACCTTGATTGAAGTCATACTAAAAAAAATAGAACAGGTGGTTGCTGATACAAAAATTAAAAACGTGGTTATTGGCGGAGGCGTATCGGCAAACAGTGAAATTCGTCGTGTCTTGGAGCTCAAAAAAAACACCTCGGATTGGGAGGTTTTTATTCCACCCTTCGAGTACACAACAGACAATGCAGCCATGGTAGCGATTGTAGGAGCGCTAAAATTTCAACAGCAACAATTTGGAACCTTGGATGCGGTGGCCGATCCACGACTAAAATTTTAATATGGATCTGTTCTATCTCAAATCACTTACTAGCGCAACGACTGAATGCATTCTTGAGGGAGAAGAAGCCCAACACATCAGCAAAGTACTACGAAAAAAAGTTGGCGATTTACTCCTACTCACAAATGGAAAGGGTTTGGAATGGCAAGGTCAAATTGCGGCAATTTTCTCCAAAAAAGTTCAGCTAATATGCACCTATCAAAAAGAACACCCGCCCCTTCCCTATTCGCTTCATATCGCCATTGCTCCCACCAAAAGCAATGATCGCATCGAGTGGTTTTTAGAAAAAGTGACTGAAATTGGTCTTACAAAAATCACACCGCTGCTGTGCGATCACTCAGAACGAAAAATCATAAAACACGAACGTTGGAATAAAATATTGGGCAGTGCCATGAAGCAATCTCAAAGGTTTTATTTGCCCGATTTACAACCGCTTACTGCTTTTAAAGATTTTTTGGAACAGGAAAAAAACAACGAACTGCTCGTCGCCCACTGCAAACCCGGAAACAAAACCGCTTTGAATTCAATAGCCAGGAAAAAGGAGTATACGGTGTTGATTGGCCCAGAAGGGGATTTTTCGGAAAAAGAAATTGAACAAATAACATCCCGTACAAAAGCCATCGAAGTTGATCTTGGGCCGGCACGTTATCGAACCGAAACCGCCGGAATTGTCGCTTGCTTAACAATTGCACTCAAGGAAATCTAATTGTTGATGAAACGAAACTAATTCTTTTTTTATCTTTAAAAACGATATGGAAGATAAACAAATCGCAAAAGGAATCATTCGCGCTTTATTTCAACTCTTGGGGCTCGCAATTTTCTTGTGGGTACTTTACGAGTTGCAGTCCATCATTATCTATTTTGCTATCGCTGCGGTTATTGCACTTGTTGGCCGCCCGATTTCACTTTTTTTAACCAAGCGGCTCAAATTCAACAATCTATTGGCAACCACCCTAACGATAGCCATTTTGTTGGGCATCGTTGTAGGAATCGTTTCACTTTTTGTGCCTTTAATCGTAAAACAGGGAGGTAACCTCTCCTTGCTCAACGTCGAAGAACTCGAAAAAAACATTGGATTATTGATGGCCGAAATCACCGAATACCTCCAGTTAGACAATCAATTTTGGCAGCAACAACTTCGCTCAGGATCTCTTTTTAACTCGATCAATTTAAGCGCAGTTCCTAATTTTTTAAACAGTATTATCGGAATACTTGGTGACTTTACCATTGGGCTGTTTTCGGTGCTTTTTATTTCTTTTTTCTTATTAAAAGACAGCAAACTTCTCGAAAGAATATTATTGACCTTGGTCAAAGACGAATATACAGACAAAACCAGTGCCTCGATATTGAAAATCAAACAACTACTATCCCGTTATTTTATCGGCTTGCTGATTCAAATTATGATTTTATTGGTGGTCTATTTTGGGGTATTGTTGTTGGTTGGAATTCCCAATGCATTTGTAATCGCTTTTTTGTGTGCCTTGCTCAATTTGATCCCGTATCTAGGACCTATAATTGGAGGGGTGTTGATGCTACTCTTGACGATGACGAGCAATTTGGACGCCAATTTTAGCGCTGTTATTTTGCCCAAGGCGATCTATGTGATGATTGGCTTTGTGGTTGGGCAATTGATCGATAATTTTTTCAGCCAACCGTTTATTTTTTCGAACAGTGTAAAGTCCCATCCGCTCGAGATTTTTATCGTGATTTTGGCGACCGGAACCCTTTTTGGGCCTATGGGAATGATTTTAGCAATTCCTGCGTATACAGCGCTAAAGGTGGTGCTCAAAATCTTTTTGTCCGATAATAAAATAGTGAAATCGGTTACCAAAAGGCTCTAACCCTATCATTTGTAGGTTGTGAGCAATTGTTGTTGCTTTGTAATCGCTTCCAAAAATTCAGATTTTAGCCTTGCAACCAATTCGTTAACGGATGGATTGTCATCAATGGCGGTAACCCCCTGCCCTGCAGACCAAATATTTTTCCAAGCATTGGCTTCTTCCTTAATTGCATTGGGGTTTGATCCAAAATCTATTTTTTTAGAGTCCTTCCATTGCTCTTCTGTTATGCCTACCGCTTCGAGACTGGCTCGTATAAAACTACCATGAACTCCCGATACTGCCGCGGTATAGACAATGTCTTCGGCCTTACTGTCGATGATCATTTTTTTGTACGCTTCGTCGGCTTTACTTTCCGTAACGTTGATAAAACGGGTCCCCATATAAGCGAGATCTGCGCCCATTTGTAGGGCACTCGCAACGTCATTTCCGTTACTCAAACAGCCCGAGAGCAAAATGGTTTTATGAAAAAATTTCTTTATTTCATTGATTAGCGCAATAGGGTGCAGTGTTCCTGCATGCCCTCCAGCACCACCAGCGACAAGGATTAGACCATCGACGCCTGCTTCGGCGGCTTTTTCGGCATGTCGTTTTTTGATAATATCATGAAAAACCAACCCACCATAACTATGAACAGCATCTACCAATTGCGAAACAGCACCCAGTGAGGTGATAATAATAGGCACTTTATGTTTAATACATATTTCTAAATCGGGTTGTACACGAATGTTCGTTGGGTTGACGATTAGATTGACACCAAAAGGTGCTGCCTTTTTTCCGGTTTCTTCCTCAAATTGAGCCAGTGCGGTTTTGATTTGTACCACCCATTGCTCAAAACCTTCTGTAGTACGCTGATTGAGCGCAGGAAAAGTACCTACTATACCGTTTTTACAGCACGCTATGACCAATTCTGGATCAGAGATAAGAAACATGGGTGCAGCTACAACAGGTACCGCTAATTGATTGATAAAATCCGGTTTATTCATGAGTTCTGATTTTTATGGACCATTTAAATTTAAACGTTGCTACAACAGCCCCACTCTCGTCTGCTCCAACGGCTTTAAGCCAGATGGTTTGTGGTTGTTTTGTGGCATTTAGCGTATTGATCAGTTGGTCGATACTTTCGCCCTCATTGCATTGAAAGGTAATTTTACCAACCGCTTTTTTTGTAAATTCTGCTTCATTGGTAATAACTAATGAAGAAACGTTAAGATTTTGTGATCGAATTTTACTGATCAGCAGTATTCCAGTAGCAATTTCTGCTGCCATGCCTTGCACGGCCCAAAACATGGATCTAAATGGATTTTGATTGATCCAGCGCAATCGAACCCTTGTAGTGCAAGCTGTTTCGGAGAGTGTTTTTACGCGAACTCCACACCACCAAGCAGCAGGCAACTTAAAAAAGAAAAAAAGGTTTGCCTTGGCGGGTGTGTTCATTGTTTTTTATTGAATTAGATCTATAGCAGGAATATAATTTTTGTTAAACGCTTCTGCAACTTCTTTATAGGTTATTTTTCCTGCGACCATGTTGAGCCCTTCTCGAAGCATCGGATTTTCTAAACACGCCTTTTTCCAGCCTTTATTGGCCAATTGCAGTGCATAACGCGAAGTTGCATTGGTCAATGCATAGGTAGAGGTTCTCGGAACTGCGCCTGGCATATTGGTCACCGCATAATGTATGATCCCCTCTTTTATGATGATGGGGTCTTGGTGTGTTGTTGGCTCGCTGGTTTCAAAACAGCCTCCTTGATCAATTGCAACATCAACAAGTACGCTACCTGGTATCATATTTTTGATCATTTCTTTGGTTACCAGTTTTGGTGCTTTAGCACCAGGAATCAAAACCGTGCCGATCACCAAATGGGATTGCAAAACCGATTGTGCTATAGTACTTGGATCAGAATATAGGGTTGTTACATTTTTGGGCATTACTTCACTGAGGTGTCTCAATCGGTCCAGGTTGGTATCCAATATCGAGACATTTGCCCCCATTCCTGCTGCCATATAAGCAGCTTGTGTCCCCGAAACACCGCCACCGATAACGGTGACATTGGCGGGTTTGGTACCCGGTACGCCTCCTAATAAAATGCCACAACCTCCTTGGGGTTTTTCTAAATATTTGGCACCTTGCTGGGTGGCCAATCGACCGGCAACCTCAGACATGGGAGTCAAAAGACTCAATTTGCCATTTTCATTTACGGTTTCATAGGCTATACAGACCGCGCCACTGGATTCCATTGCTTCCGTAAGGGTTTCACTAGCTGCAAAATGAAAATACGTAAAAAGGGTGTGATGGGACTTAATTAGCGGATACTCTTGGGCTATGGGCTCTTTAACTTTTACAATCATTTCTGCGGTTTCATAAACGGCTTCTATGCTTGGTAAAAGGGTACAGCCTACAGCGGTATAATCCTGGTCCGAACAGCCACTACCATGACCCGCTTCTGTTTGTACATATACTTCGTGTCCAGCGCAAATGAGGGAAGATGCGATCGCTGGAGTCATCCCTACTCGTGACTCTTGAGGTTTAATTTCTTTTGGAACTCCTATTTTCATTTTATAAAGGATTTGCTAATTGTTCAAAAAAAAACCTCCGAGTACGAGACCCGGAGATTTATAACCATAAACCAATTCTGAAGAATTGTTGCAACAAATATACTGATGTTTGAAAAATGTTTAATCAAAACGCTTAAAATATTAACAGAATTTATAATATTTTTGAGCTGAAGATAGCCATTATATGAAGAATTATATTTTTTTATTACTCTTTTTTGCAAGTTGCAGTAGCAGTGGTCAAAATAGCCCATTTGCAAAAGTCCCCAAACTAAAGTCCAACCAAGAAATTGCCTATTTTGCTTCGGGCTGTTTTTGGTGTGTTGAAGGGGTGTATGAACAAGTTTTGGGCGTTAATGAAGTAATTAGTGGCTATGCAGGAGGTAAAATGAAAAACCCAAGCTATTATAACCATGGTAACCATACCGAAACTGTTTTGGTTATTTACAACCCGCAAACCGTGGATTACAAGCAACTTTTGGAAGTGTTTTTTGAGATCACCAATCCATATACGGTCGGACAAGAACCGGACTTTGGTCCTTCGTATCGGTCTGCTATTTTCCCAAAACAAGGGGATCAAATGGATTTGGTTGACCAATATTTAGAACGTTATGAGGGGCACAAAATTGATGTAATTGCCTTTGAAAAAACAAATTTTTCTCCAGCAGAAGTATACCACCAAAATTATGTGTCACGCTTAGAAGCCGGTAAAAATGTGGTAAACCCTCGTTATGGGGTTAATGTATCCATCCCTCGTAGAAATGCGTTTTTGGAAAAAACTAAAGTCCCGCTAAAAAATTAAATTCTTCCAGTAGTCATCGTTTGATAATGACTTGATTAGGGTTTTAGTTTTTGATCAAAAAAGTGGATCGTCCGCTCCCAGGCT
>Ga0181581_10001454_pt1 | contig 18396 bp, 10 predicted proteins | sample 071ome_22_FD_132433 | JGI IMG/M metagenome (GOLD analysis project Ga0181581, IMG submission 132433) | Coastal salt marsh microbial communities from the Groves Creek Marsh, Skidaway Island, Georgia - 071404AT metaG (megahit assembly) | ecosystem: Environmental > Aquatic > Marine > Intertidal... | reverse complement strand
GACTGGAATGCCCATCAAGCGAAGCTTCGGACACTCGAACGTGCCCACGATGGTGCGGCTGCCGAAGTGCGGCTTCTTGAAGGACTGCTGCGCTCCTACGAAGACCTGTCCGAGTCCGTACAGTATTTGGCAAGCACGCCAGGATGGAGCGATGCGGATCTCCTGACCCTATCGCATGTCATTCGCTGTGACGAGAGCCTGGCCGGCGCCGTTCACACTGCCATGGGCGACCTAGCCAGTTGTATCGTGGTACGGACGGAGGCGGAGGCGGCCCGGGCCATTGCCAATTTGCGAAAGGATGAGAAGGGACGTGCGACCTTCTTGATCCTCGATCGATTGCGGCTCTCGAGTGCACCCTCAGCGCCCGACGGAACGACCTCACTAGCCTCCCTTGTCGAGCCCGTCGACCTTATCTACCAGACCCTTGTTGACCTCGTCTTTGGATCGACTTTTCTGGTGGACAGTCTCGATGATGCCGTTGTCAACGAAGCAGAAGGCCGCCTGATTACGCCGGCGGGTGAGTGGCGGGATGCCCGTGGGTACCTGCATGCGGGCAGCAGTGATGCAGCGCCCTCAGGACAGTCCACGCGCATGAGTCGACGCGAACAACTGGAGCAGGCACGGATGGATCTGACTACGGCCGCAGAGGCGCTGTCGGAGGCGGAGGATAGGCGCAAGGCCCTCAAGGACCAACGTGAAGCGCTGTCCCTGGCCGATGCCAAAGAGCTAGTGGCCGAACGAGACCGTGCCCTGCTCGAAGCCGAGCGGGCCCACTCACGGGCAACGGCTTCGGCCGACATGGCAGGCGGTCGTCACAAAGAGCTCACGCAACGCATCGAGACGCAGGCAGCTACGCTGGTCTCGGCGCGAAGCACATTGGAGGAAGCGTCTGCCTCCATCAAGAACCTGACGCTGCAGGAGGCCAACCTGCAGCAGAAGCGGATGGATGCCGAAGCAGCGTTTTCCGGAATTGAAGAAGCCAGCCGCAAGGCCTTCAGCCTCTTCAACGAAGCCAACATTGCTGCCGTGCAGGCCCGCAACCGCATGGATAATCTGAAGCGCGAATTGACGCGGGTCCGGACCGAGATCGACACCCTGATCCGTCGCGGCGAGGAGCGTAAACAAGCCATGGTGCAGTTGTCCGAGCAACGCACACAGCTCGAGACGCGCTGTGGCGTATTGCAGGAGACGATCAAGCAGCGCCAGGAAGGTCGGGTGGAGCTAGATGATGCTGTGTCCGCTGCCAAGGAGCAGCTGATGGAAACGAAAGTGGCCATTTCAGAACTGGAAGCTCGTCTCCGCGAAATCCGCCGAGAGCGGGAATCAGCCATGAAGGGCGAGTCTGATCGCGCAGTTCGCCGGGCCGAACTGGAGACGCGTCTGGAGGATTTGCTGGCCTCATTCGATGAGGATCACGAGCTCGACCTGACGACTCTTGAATGGGATATCCCGGAGGACTTCGACCGTCGCGAAGCCCGCAGTGAGGCACAGGATCTCAAGGCCAAGATCCGCAATCTGGGGCCTGTGAATGCACTTGCGCTCGAGTCATTCGAAGAAGAGAAAGACCGACTGACCTTCATGAAAGAGCAGTTGGCCGATCTGGAGCAGGCCGAAACAACGTTGATGACCACCATCGACGAGATCAACACGACGGCGCGGGAGCGTTTTGACACCACGTTTGATGCCATCCGCGACAACTTCCGGCGGCTTTTTGAAGATTTGTTTGGTGAGGGTGCAGCGGCAGACATTGAGCTGGACAACAACAACGATCCGCTGGAGTCGGACGTACATATCTTTGCCAAACCACGCGGAAAGAAACCCAGTGTTCTTTCGCAGCTTTCGGGTGGGGAGAAGACACTGACAGCCATCGCGCTCCTCTTTGCTATCTACCTCGTCAAACCGAGCCCGTTCTGTATCCTCGATGAAGTCGATGCACCGCTCGACGATGCCAACGTGGATCGGTTCATGCATCTGATCCGCACCTTCTCGAATTCAACCCAGTTCATCCTGGTCACGCACAACAAGCGCACCATGGAAGCGGCCGATCGCATGTACGGCATCACCATGCAGGAGCAGGGCGTTTCCAAGCTCGTTGGCGTCAGGTTTGAAGGGGAGAAGGAAGAAGAAGCTGAAAACGTCGAGGTGGCCTGAAGGAGCGCCTGCAAAGCCAATTGGACTGCGACGGGTCTGGATCGGTGTGTGTCGTGCGTTCAGGAAAACACTGGTTCAGGAGAACACCGCTCAGGGAGACCCCGGTTCAGTAGAGGAAGGGGCAGAATCCGAGCCCTTGTACGACGAATGGACCGCACACTCACAGGAAATTGATGGAATGATTGATCCCACGCACTCTAGTTTAGAATTGGTCTAAATAAGGAACGTATTCCATCGCCCCCTCCTCATGTCGTATTCCATTCGGATTGCCCTGCTCCTTCTCGCTCTGGCATCCCTTGGCACGTCTCTCCATGCCCAGGAAGGTCATATCTCGGGTGTCGTGGTGGATGGGGCAACAGGCGCTCCTCTCAAAGGTGCGCATGTGCATATCCTCGATACCGACCTGAGGACGTCCACGAACGATCGGGGGCAGTTCTCCATCGGACCCGTTGCCATCGGACTGCAGACGCTTGAGATCTCCCATCTCGGCCGAGCTTCCATGCGCCGATCCATCGAGGTCTTTGCTGGGACGGTGTCGTGGATGGAGGTGCTGCTCTCGGAAGAGGCCATCCGTATCCCCGAAATACTTATCGAGCAGGCCTCTATGACGGGCGGGCTGATGGGCATCCAAAACGTACCCGGATCGGCCCACTACATCGGTCCTCGGGACATTCAGCAGTTCGCTCTTCAGGACGCTCATCGGGTACTGCGCGCTGTACCGGGCCTGAACATCCAAGAGGAAGATGGCTATGGATTGCGCCCGAACATCGGGATCCGGGGCACGGGTGCTGAGCGCTCTTCCAAGATTACCATCATGGAAGATGGTGTACCCATCGCGCCCGCACCCTACTCGGCATCAGCAGCGTATTATTTCCCCTCGATCGGTCGTATGTCGGGGGTTGAAGTGCGTAAAGGATCTACCCAGATCATGTATGGACCCGCCACCACGGGCGGCGCCATCAACCTGCTTTCTACGCCCATCCCGACCCGGGCCATAGCCAGGGGCCAACTTACCATGGGTGCAGAAGAGACGCTGCGCGGCCACGTCAGTGTGGGCAATCAGAAAGGTGCGTTGGGATGGCTTCTCGAAGGCTATCGCACCCATTCCGACGGCTTCAAGGAGATCGATGGCGGTGGAGATACCGGTTTCGGCAAATCCGACTTGCTGGGTAAACTGCGATGGAGCAGCCGGTCTGATGCCCGGCTGTATCAGTCCTTGACCCTGAAAGCATCCATGACCGAGGAGCTGTCGAATGAAACCTATCTGGGGCTGACCGAGGCGGATTTTGCGGTGGCTCCGCTGCGCAGGTATGCAGCCTCGCGGGAGGATCTCATGGATGCCTCCCATCGCTTGTTCATGGCTCGGCACCGGGTTCAAGCCGAGGGCGCCGTCGAAGTGGTTACAACAGCCTATCACACCCGCTTCAACAGGAATTGGTACAAGCTGGACAAGGTGAATACCCCCTCCGAAGGGAGCATCTCCATCGCTTCCCTACTCGAAAGCCCCGCAACCTACCCCAGTGCATACGGAGTCATTTCCGGTACCGAATCCGTTTCGGGGCACCGGCTGGATATGAAAGCCAACAACCGGGCTTACCGGGTCAGTGGGCTTCAGGTCGATGCCGTCATCGGCTCGGGGGCCTCCATCGTGGAGGCCGGTATCCGCCTGCACAAGGATCACATGGATCGATTCCAATGGGTTGACGGTTGGCACCTCGATGGCCCTGTCATGACCCGCGTCATGACGGGAACGCCCGGAACGGAATCGAACCGGGTCGAGCGCGCCCGCGCCTTCTCGGCCTATGTCCAGCCCCGGTTCACACACGGCAGGGTAAGCCTTTACCCGGGTGTGCGCCTCGAAGCCATTGAGCAGGTGCGCCATGACTACGGCACGCTGGACATCGAGCGGACCGGATTGGAGCTCGTCACCCGCCGAAACGTCACGACCGCATTCATACCTGGAATGAGCGCTTCATGGCAACTGCGGACATCCTGGAATGTCTTTGCAGGAGCACACGCCGGTTATGCCCCTCCCGGTACCACCGCCGGAGCGAGGCCTGAACGCAGCATGAACCTGGAGGCCGGTTCGCGCTGGTGGACCAACCGCAGCTCGCTGGAAGTTGTGGCCTATGTGAACCAGTACTCCAATCTGCTCGGCGCAGACCTGGCGGCCGGCGGCGGAACCGGATCCACGGACCTCTTCAACGGTGGCAAGGCGAACGTGTCCGGTCTCGAACTCTCTACCCACCACAATCTAGGTGATATCGTGGGCTGGCGTGCCTCGGTGCCCGTGCGTATGTCCTATTCGTCGACAAAGGCCGTCTTCGAATCGAGTTTTGAGTCCCGGTTCGATCCATGGGGCCGCGTCGAAAAAGGTGATCGTCTACCCTACGTCGCGCCCCATCAACTCTTTACAGCCATTGGCGTTGAGTCCGGCCGCCTCGACGTCGAGCTATCGACCGTATGGATTTCCACAATGCGTACGAAGGCCGGTAACGGCATCCCTCAACCCAGCAACCGGATTGATGCGCACGTTGTGGTCGACTTGGCTGCCGAATATGCGCTCAGCGACCAGGTCCAGTTGGTTGCCAGTGTTCGCAATCTGACTGACGCCGTGTACATGGCGGCCCGCCGCCCGGCAGGTGTTCGTCCGGGAATGCCCCGAACCATGCTCATTGGTCTGAGCGCCCGGTTCTGATCTGCCCGCATCCGGGCAACACGGCTCGGAACCGAGCTATTCGTAGTCGTGCTCGAAGTACTCGATCCCCCTTCCCGGATCGGCGCCGGCCATTCCTTTCTTTCGGATACGCTCTGCAAGGCGCTCGGCAAAGACCTCAGCAGGATCATACCCATAGTGCCGAAGCAGGTGGTTCATGGCAATGACCTCGCACAGAACCGTGACATTCTTACCCGGCGTGATGGGTAGCATGACCAGCGGCAGCTTCGCCCCCAGGATGTCATATGTCTCATCCGCCATTCCGAGGCGGGTATACTCCTCGTCTGGATCCCACGGATGGAGGTTCACGACCACCTCGATGCGCTTCTGGAAACGGATGGCGCGGATCCCGAACATTGCCCGCACATCCACAAGTCCCAGCCCACGAATCTCCATGAAATGCTGCACGAGATCCGTACCGGACCCCATCAGCACCTGCCCCTCCTTGCGGGTGGCCATGACCACATCGTCCGCAACCAGGCGGTGACCCCGCTCAACCAGGTCCAAGGCCACTTCGCTCTTGCCAATGCCTGCCGGGCCGATAATCAACAGCCCTATCCCGTAGACATCGACCAGTGAGCCATGCAAGGATTGCTGCGGCGCAAACTGATCCTCCAGGAAATCCCGGAGGATGTACATGAACCGGGTACTTGGTTCCTCCGTGCTGTAGATGGGCACCCCTGCATTTGTCGCCTTGGCCAGCAGGATGTCATCAAGCACATTCCCCTCCGTTGATACTATACAGGGAATGGGGAACTTGAGGATGTTGTTGAAGGCCTTGATACGGGCCTCTTCGTCGAGATCGGCCAGAAAACGGCACTCCGTATTGCCCAGAACCTGCACGCGCTGATGGGTGAACAGATCGAGGTAGCCTGCCAAGGCCATGCCCGGACGATGCAGGTTGCTTTCTGTAATGAGCCGGGTATCCGCATCACCCGCATTGAGGGCCTTGATGGAGAGACCAACGGATTTCTGGAGCTGTTCGATGGCAAACGCCACCGAAATGGACTCCTTCTTGAATGGTTTGGGCGTGCGCGCCATTGGTCAACCGACGAAAAGGAAGGGAATCAAGGGACCTCGACGGTATCGAGGATGCGCTGTACGATGTCTTCGCTGGTAATCTCCTCTGCCTCGGCTTCGTACGTCACTGCAATGCGGTGACGAAGCACGTCCATGGCAATGGAGCGCACATCCTCGGGCGTAATGTACGCACGGTGCTGCAGGAAAGCGTGGGCGCGAGCCGCCAGGTTGAGGTTGATAGTTGCCCTCGGCGATCCACCATACTCGATCAGCGGCTTGAGGACTCCCAATCCGACGGCCTCCGGTTCCCGGGAGGCCACAACGAGGTCCACGATATACTGCTCAACCCGTTCATCGATGTATAGTGCATTGAGAACAGCGCGTGCACTGAGGATCTGCTTCGGTGTGACAACATTGCGCACAACCGCCTTTTCACCTGTACGCGCCATGCGGCGCATGATTTCGAGCTCCTCGTCGCGGGTGGGATAGCCCACTTTGATCTTCATCATGAAGCGATCCACCTGTGCCTCGGGCAACGGGTAGGTTCCTTCCTGCTCGATCGGGTTCTGTGTGGCCAGTACAAGAAAGGGAGCCTCGAGGGGGAAGGTGGTTTCCCCGATGGTAACCTGCCGCTCCTGCATGCTTTCGAGGAGCGCACTCTGGACTTTGGCCGGCGAGCGGTTGATCTCGTCGGCCAGGATGATATTGGCGAAGATGGGCCCCTTCTTGATGGAGAAACTGCCTTCCTTCGGGTTGAAGACAAGGGTACCCAGCACGTCGGCCGGCAGGAGGTCCGGTGTGAACTGGATACGTTGGAAGGTGGTACCGACAGCACCTGCCAGGGAAGAAACGGTCAGCGTCTTGGCCAGACCGGGTACACCCTCCAGCAGGATGTGACCATCTCCGAGCAGACCGACCAGGAGTCGCTCCACCATGTACCGCTGTCCCACGACCACCTTGCCAATCTCGGTCATCAGGTCGTCAATGAACGCGCTTTCCTTGGCAATACGGTCATTGACCGCTGAAATGTCAAAATCAGTGCTCATCCGTGTGCGTTGCTTGGGTGTAATCAGATTATAAACGATTCTATGGGCTCTTTGGTATGCTCGGCAGCCTTGTCCTTGACCTCGTCCAGAAAAGCAGGAAGGGAAAAGGGTTGGCCGGCCACCAGCATGCATCCACCCTCTCCGGTCTGGACCACGCCGAAGATACCGTCCAGAGAGGCAGCCTCGGCCAACTGCGTGACCACCTGATGAATGCTGCCAACGGTATCCCAGTCGTTGGATTTTGAGGCTTGGGATATCAGCATGAGGGCCCCCAGGAACTGCCAGTCTGCCTTTCGGATGGCCATGACGCCCTTATTGACGTTCCGGTTCTCGGAGACCAGATGGCGAAGCGTGGCCCGGTGCCGCCGGGGGACAACGTGCACTGCGCGCTCCAGGTCCCTATGCTCGAGCTCACGAAGCGACGTTAGGTGCGCAAACTCCTTCTTGCGCAGTTCCTGGACGCTTTCCGTTGCACGTTTGAAACGCCGTACGGACGAGAGCATGGGTTCTTTCCAGTCGCTTGACGTTTCGATGATGGCCCATCCCGGTCTCGAAGTGGCTTCTGTCAGGACCGGGAGATAACTCTTGGTCTTGGTATCGACCAGGAGAAAGGGGTCGTCCGCCTGGCTCAGGGATCCGATGACGAAGGCTGGGCTGAACGGATGTCCATACCAGGAGGAGAGCGCTTTTATGGCCGCTTTTTGCAGGTCGGAAGGCATGTCTTCCGGGTGCGGGGCGGGTAACAACGGCTGGGCACGATCGTGACGGATGGCATCCAGTCCCAGGAGGAGACTGCAGGCAACCGCTGCGTGGAATGCTCCACCAAGCCCCGTCGGCATCCCACCCACGATGGCGATGTCATACTGATAGTGCTGGCTGCCATACGCCTGGATGACGCGGGACAGCAGGCCCCCGAATCCCTGTACATCCGGGTGATCGGAGCTGAACTGCAGTGCTTCCGGCACGCCCTCAATGACTACGCGGGTGGTGCTGCCCTCATGTTCCCGGACGGACACAGCTACCCCCTGCGACAGGCGCAGCATCAGGGCGAATCCGTCGAAGTAGTGGGTGTGATCAGCAATGATCCCCGCTGCTCCACGCGTGAATGCCGTTTGGGGTGAGCTACCGCTGGCCCCTAGTCGCTCCATCAAAATGGCGCGCGCTCGATCCATGTACTGGGACGGACGCAATACCTCGTTGGCTTGCATTCGATTGAGCGCATAGAGAAACGGCCGAACAAAGGCCGGACTGGGTCGACCCTCTGTGCCGAGGCGGCGCAGACTCATACGCTCACCTCCCGCAATAGCTGACCTTTCCGGGGCTGATGACCATTGACGAAGTCCCGGGCGTTCGTTCGATTCCTGCCCGCCATCTGAACCTCATCCAGGACAAGGAAACCTTTGCCTGTACACACAACCAGCTCAGGCTCGACCTCCACGATGGTTCCTGGCTGCGCGCATTCCCACGAAGCGGCAATCGAGGTAGGCAGGTGAGCCCGATACAGCTTCAACTGCGTGCCGTTGAACCCTGAAAAGGCGCCCGGCGCCGGAGAAAGACCGCGAATCTGATCATGGATCGCTTTGGCCGGGCGGGACCAGTCCACACGGCAGTCGTCCCTGAAAATCTTGGGAGCGGGACTGGCAAGGGCATCGTCTTGCTCCTGCGTCATGACAGGCCCATCAAGCATGCGTCGGACGGTATCAACGACCACATGGGCACCCAGAACCATCATCCGGTCATGGACCTCTCCGGCCGTTTCATTCGGGCCGATGGGTAGGGAACGCTTCATGATGATATTGCCCGTATCCACCTTCTGCTTCAGGAAGAAAGTGGTAACACCCGTTTCCATCTCACCAGCCATGATGGCTCGATTGATCGGAGCAGCCCCCCGATAGGCGGGCAGCAGGGAACCATGCAGGTTGAATACGCCCAAACGAGCCGCCCCGAACACGGCTTCAGGCAGGATCCGGAAGGCCACGACCACAATGATATCCGGCGCCAGCCTGCGGACCTGGTCGGCAAAAACTGGATCCTTGACATCCTCCGGCTGCAGGATGGTGTCGATACCAAGCGACAAGGCCGCTTCCTTGACAGCCGTTGCCGATGTCTTCTGTCCACGCCCCCGTTTGCGATCAGGTGCCGTAGCCACGGCAACAGGCTTCAATCCCGCTTCGGCCAGTGCCATCAGCGACGGCACCGCAAACTGCGGAGTACCCATGAAAAGGATGCGCGCTGAACCGTGGGTCGGCTGGACCATGGCGGAAGGTTGTCGCACGGACGGTGGGAATGTGACGGGGTCAAGGTGGCCGAAGGGCAACCAACGCACAGGAAGCCCTGACGTTCACTCACAATGATACCGCTCTTCGATCAGCGGCAAGGGAACTCAATACAAGCGCGTCCGCTCGTCCCATACATTGAACAAAAGTTCGTAGTCTCCGAAGCCTGTCTTGTCCACGAAGATGAACTGACGACCGATACGTTCAAACGTCCAGATCTCGTACGGTTCGTAATCGAAGCTATGCGGCTTGCGGCGGATATGGTCCGGTTCGCCAAAACGCACGAGGACATACCCCCTGTCTGTCTTCCAGCCATCCAGGATGGAGACACCGTAGTCCCTGTTGGCCGCGTTGATCCGGTAATAGTAGGCCTCCATGCGCTCGTTGCGCACAGTGCCCGGCGTGGGGTCACGCTTGTCCCAGAAGGTCTCGAATCGCTTGATACGCTCGGCCTCGTTGGGTGCCTCGCGTATGAAATTCAGATCCCGTGCTTCGGCGATGTACTCCAACTGGGCAATGGCATCATCAAGATTCTCAATATGGGAGGCCAGCCCATTCCATTCCACCATGAAGGGTCGCTCTGCTTTGGCATACACGATCCCGGAGACTGGATCCGATATCGAAACCTCCAGGATATGCGATCCCACCTTCAGATCTTCCATGGGCACCGTGACGATGAACTGACTGGTCGCCGTCGAAACGGTAATCTGCTCCTGTTCCACAATTTCAACAGTCGGCTCCATCTCCTCCCCTTCCAGCGTGGTCCTGCGGGGAATGGCATCCATGCCATCCATCCGGGAGGGGCGCACGGTTCGCGTGACCATGAGCTGCCGCTCCCCGTCGACATACATCTCATAAAAGGCCTGAAAGCCGGCCTCATCGCTGCCAACACGTGCATCCACTCTGGGAACGATGGAGAAATCGGCCTCGTCGTAGGATTCGACCATGGTAATATCTGACAGAGCGACGGCGCCACTCATGGGGCGTACCGTTACCGGCACGCTGCGCACATATGTGCGGTTAGAGTTCCGATCAGCCACTTCAAACTCGAACAGATACTTGCCGGGATCGATAGCGAGCGTTTGCGTTGTCACGTCGAACCTGGACTCCGTCTGCGTCTCCTGGAAGGCATTCGCGGTGACGGTGGCACTCCAGATCCGGGACTGCACCAGATTCCGGAGCCGATCCTCTTCATCCCACTCTATCGCATCTAGTGTGATGTCATATCCCGCCGTGAACCCGGTCGCGGAGCGCACGAAACTCATCTGGGTAACCGGAACACGAGTGTAGATATCCACCTTGGGACGTCCGAGGCCATCGTCACTGCGCGCAGCCACAATGTCCACTTCGAAGTCGGCATCGACCATTTGGGCGATGCTTGGAGCGGCGAACAGGAAAGAGATGGTGATGAAGACCAGCATCGCATTGCTGCCAATCCAGCGGATGCCGCCGATCACGACCGATCTGTTCATGCTGACAGTGATGTTTCGAATGGAACGCATGCTGGTCGTGGTGACATATCGAGTGCCGTGCCGAGTGTGATTTCGAATGCCTGCGCCGTGCGTATCGTCGCGCAGGCACGCCTTTCCATGATGATCGCCAGGGGCGTCATCGGGACTCCGCCGGCCTGCATGCCGAGACGCCCACCTCAAGATCGCCCGCGGTCGAAGCCCATTCCACGGGGCCGCAGCAGACCGTCATAATTATGCGATGAATGGTACTCCCTCTGGCACGAACAGACCCGGACAGAGGGCCGTGTTCACTGCTCCCCAAACAGTGCCCCGACGAAGTCGGCTCGGTCGAATACCTGTAAGTCGTCGATGCCTTCACCAACACCGATGTACTTGACTGGAATCTGGAATTCGTTCGAAATGCCGATCACGATGCCCCCCTTGGCCGTCCCATCCAGTTTGGTCAGGATCAGCCCGGTAACGTCGACGGCATTGGTGAATTCCTGTGCCTGTCGGATGGCATTCTGACCCGTTGAGGCATCCAGGACGAGAAGTACCTCGTGCGGGGCGCCCGGTATCTGTTTGTCCATGACCCGCTTGATCTTGGACAACTCGTCCATCAGGCCGCCTTTCGTATGCAGGCGCCCCGCCGTATCCACGAGTACGACATCAGCACCTTTGCTCTTGGCAGCGCCCAGCGTGTCGTAGGCAACAGCAGCCGGATCAGCACCATGTCCCTGCTTGATGATCGGAACATCCGCGCGACGGGCCCAGATGTCCAGCTGTTCCGTCGCAGCCGCCCGGAAGGTATCCGCTGCCCCCAGCATGACCTCCTTGCCCGCCTGCTTATAGCGAGCGGCCAATTTGCCGATACTCGTAGTCTTGCCCACACCGTTTACACCAACAACCATGATGACATGCGGTTTGTTGGGCAGTGGGGCGTCGAATTCAATAGGCTGCGACGGGTTGTCCTCCAGCAGGAGACGCGCGATCTCGTCCCGGATCAGATCGTTCAGATCGCTGGTGGAAACATAGCGGTCCCGGGCAACCCGCTCCTCCACCTTCCGGATGATGTCTACCGTCGTCTTGACACCGACATCACTCGTAACAAGGGCTTCCTCGAGATCGTCGAGCAGCTCATCATCGACCTGATCCTTGCCGCGAACGAGCTTGTTCAGCTTACCAAAGAAGGATGACCGGGTCTTCTCCAGACCGGATTCAAGAGATTCCTGCTGTTTTGATCGATTGAACAGGCCCATGAGCACGATGGATTGAGTACAGGAAATGGAGGAGGCGATATGTTCCGATCCCGGTGCGTGCCAGGTCGACACCGCACCTTACGCAGGCGAATCGGTCGCTTTCCCGGAGGCACTGATGATGGAGAAAAAGCGCACCATGTAGCGAATGAAAGAGTAGGCAAGAAGCACCGCAGAGGCCCAAAGACAGAACGTCAATACGGGAGCGTCGGCACGCAGCAGCGCGGCAGATGCCGTGATGGCTACCGCCGTAACGGCCACTTTGCCCGACCACATGCTGGCAAGAATCCGACCGGTTCGCATGCGGATGATGCCTCCTCCCACCAGAATGGCACTATCCCGAATGGCCAGCGCAATCAGAAACCAAAGGGGAATACTGCCCTGGAAGGTCAGCGCCGCGACTACCATGCCGCCGCCGATCTTGTCGGCCATCGGATCCAGGACTTTCCCCCACTCACTCTCCGTGTTTGACCAACGGGCAATACGACCGTCAAAGTAGTCCGTGGCAATGGCCAGAACGACGATGATCATGATCCAGAAAAGAGGCCCCTCTGTGATGATGAGCCATGCCAACGGCAGTACCAGCACGAGCCTGAGCATGCTGAGCACGTTCGGGGTCGTCCAGAATCGGCCGAGATCCGACCAGTTGTTTGAGACGGGAGAATGCATGGGCCGAAGATACGGCACCCCTTGGCGGCCCACGCGATTCTTACACAATCCTCACGGACTTTGCTTGGAGCCTGAATCGATGGCCAGAGCCGTCATGGGGCGCAGTCGGGTTGCAAGGCGCCCTTCCTCGTCCACTTCCACGGCCATGCACTCGCCGTCCTCCAGTCGGTTGCAATATGTACCTGCCGGCAGCGATGTCTGCCAGCTGCCATCCAGCAGGGCACCCGTGCCATTGATGATGACAAAACCGGTCTCTCCCCGGCCGAAGGCAATCGCATCCTCCCCATCGGTCCACCAGTTGGTTACCGGGCCATCTACGGCGTTGTGGAATGCCACGGCGCCCGTAATGACCGGCCAGCGGTGTTCGCAGACCCAGCTTCCGTTGCCGCAATTCAGACCATTGTCCCCGTATACCGGCACGATGGCTTCCGAGGCATCCATCGGGGGGCCCTGGAAATCCGTGTCGAAGGCAAAGCTGGACATGACCCGCTTGCGCCCGTGGGGCCAGGCCAGCGTGAACACCTGCGCCAGCTCGTAGAGGGCGCCGTCCTTGAAGTTGATGGCGGCCTCGCCGCCGTGACCGCGCTGCCGATCATGGTTGTCCACAAAGACCAGGGACTGCGCCTCGGGCACATATTGCCTGGAAGTCCAGAACCAACCGCCGGGCGCGAGATCAGACCAAGTGCGGTGCCTGAGCGCCTCTCCGATGGCCTCGGTCCAGGCGAATTCTGTCACGTTGCCGATTCTCAGGTAGTCATCCAGCCAGGGTTCAACGCGACCTGCGGTCAGGATTTCCTGGACCACGTACCCATCAATGTCGGCCTCGCTCAGGATGGCCTCGATGTCCTCGGCCTTGATGTGCCGTGCTGCGTCGAGGCGGTATCCGGCTACGCCCATCGAAGAAAGGTCCTGCAGGTAGGCGGCAAGGGTGCTGCGGACCTTGGGACTGGACGTGTCCAGGTCTGATAGGCCGAGCAGCTCGCACTCCGTGACCTGCGCTCGGTCGTCCCAGTCCCAGATGTGGTTGTTTTCCGTCAACCCACAGTGATGGTAGTCGTCGTAGTCGTAAATCCCCGGGTAGTCCCACGGACCGAAGGTCGATCCACCGGTGCCGCGTCCCGTGAATTCGGCATCGCCCTCGTGCTCCAGGTCGGCATCCGCCATGTGGTTCAGGACGACATCCACGATGACGTCCACGCCTGCCGCATCGCAACGCGCCACCATACCCTCGAACGAGGCGCGGTCCCCCCGGCGGGTTTCAAAGCCGTAACTGACGGGCTGGTAGCTCTCCCACCACGGACGGCCCACCACGATGTGGTTTTCGGTCGGCGGCGTGACCTGCACAGCTGCAAAGCCGTTCGGGCCCAGGTACTCTTCGCATTCGCGCGCTACGTCGTCCCAGCGCCATTCGAACAGGTGGACGATGACACCTTCGTGTTCAGTAGACAGGCTGGGCATCGGGTCCGGGCTCGTGCAGCCCGACCATAGCGCCACGGCGGAAAGGAGAAGGATCAATCGGTTCATGTCAGGTAGTGGAAGGCGTGTGTTCCTTGACGAGCGTCCAGGCCAGGGTGCTGACGAGCAGCGAGCCTGCACAGATGGCAAAGATGATGTTCTTGTTGGCGGCCGCGCTGACAAGCTCCCCGACACCGAGCGAGGCCACAAGTTGTGGAAGCACCACAGACAGGTTGAAGAGGCCCATGTAGAGGCCCATTTTTTTCTGGTCGACTTTCTGGCTCATGATGGCAAACGGCAGGCTGACCGTAGCGGCCCAGCCCACGCCCACGACACCCATCAGGATGTAGACCATGAGCGGGCTACCTCCGATGAAGAAGATACCGGCGTAACCCAAGGTCATGACGGCCATGCAGGCCATGTGGGTTCTGACGCGACCGATTTTCTCGGTGATGGGTTCCAGGACGAACGCTGGCAACAGGGCGCCCACAGCGTTGAGGACCAGGAACGAGATGGAGACGACCTGCCCCATCTGAACGTCGCTCAGGCCCGGCATTTCGTAGGTCACGTAGGCGAACATGTAGACGAACATGGTCTGTACACCGACCCAGGTGAACGAGTGGGCAGCCAGGATTTTCTTGAAGCCCAGATCGGAGGCCTCGGCTTTGGACAAGCCTTCCTCCTTTTTGAGAAGGGATTCGGCCACGAGGAGGACCGTCAGAACACCGAGGGCAGCTTCTACCCAGTAATGCCCCAGGTCAACCTCCATGACGCGCAGGGTCATGGCATAGACCGAATAGATGAAAAAGCCCCAGAGGGGCCGCGTGGTTCGAACGAGTTCTCCGAACGAAAAACCAGGGCCGTCGGCCGGGCCTTCCTGGTCTTCGCTCAATTCGCGCGGCTCCTCGATGAAGAAGGTAGGCACGACGGAAAACAGGAAAACGAGGACGGCCCCACCGTAGATGAGGGTGATGTTGCCCAGGATGGCGCCCACCGCGTAGGCCAGCACGCCGAAGGTGCCGGACACCGTTTGCATCCAGGTATACCCCTTCGTGCGCTCCACGCCTTCGGGCGTGACATCGGCAATGATGGAGCGCGTCGGATTGAAGCTGACGTTGATGGCCAGATCGAGGGTGAGGGCCACGGCAATGGCCACGCCCAGGATGCCCTCGATGCCCATGGCAGCTGAGATGACATCGATGTTGGGCAGGGCCAGCAGCATGAGTGTGGCCAGGACACCCCCAATCAGGATGAAGGGTCGGCGACGGCCATTCCAGAACCAGACGTTGTCCGAGATGATGCCGATGATGACCTGCCCAAGGATGCCGGCAATCGGGCCGGCCGCCCATACGAGACCGATTTCGTCAATGGCCAGGCCGTATTTCGTACTCAGGATCCAGCTGAGCGCCGAAATCTGCACGGACAGGGCAAAGCCCATGGCTGTAGCCGGTAGGCTCAGCAACATGAAGAAGGGCTTGGAGAGGTTTCGTTGTCCAGGGAGCATGTCATTCTCCTATAAAGTGGAAGCGAGTGATGCGATGGAGGTCAGCCGGTGACGACGCGACCCTTCGTGATATCAGTCAACGATGATGAGCGCCCGCGACGCCCTGCGCGAGTCGGCCTCCATGACGATGTGATAGACTCCGGGGCTCAAATGACCCACGTCCATCCGTGATTCATAGGTCCCGGCAGACCGCACACCATCCTCAAGCAGAGCCACGCGCCGACCCAGCATATCAAACAAACTGATGCGTACCGATCCATGCGAAGGCAGTGTCCAGGCGATCTGCGCCGAACCGCGCGTCGGATTGGGCCAGGGGGCGGACAGCGTGGCAGCGTCTGGAAGCGTCGCGGAAGGACTCCGGCTCGTATAGACCGCGCCAAAGGGTAAACGGGGTAGCGGACCCAGATCCAGCGCGGCATCCTCCGAAGTAATCCATGTCGTGATGCTGAAGGGAGGCAGCGTGACAGTGAATCCATCGACGTAGGCGCCCAGCGTGTCAGCGACAACATCATAGTAGGGGACGGGACCATCCGTGCTCATCTCGATGGCATCTGAGGGGTCCAGGGTGAAGGTCCGCGGAGCGCCTGCAAAGTTGATGGCGACCACCGCGTTTTCATCGAGGTAGGGCCGGACAAACGCCAGGGTAGATGAGGAGGACGAGAGGAAACGCACACTCTGGGTCCCGAAAGCCGGGAAACGAGCCCGCGTCACCGCAAGGTATCGATGGAACGCAGCCCACTCCCCGTTGCGCTCAGTAGTGAAATTGACAGGCAGACGTCGCCGATCTCCACTGCCCTGACCGTACCCGACCTCCTGACCCTGATAGATCATGGGGATACCGGGAATGGTCATCAGCATGCCCGTCAGTGGTCGCAGACGGTCGGTATTCGCCTTGAAAACCTCCTGTATCCGGGGCTCATCGTGGTTCTCGAGAAACCGGAAGAAACGTGCGTTCGGTCCGGGTACGAAATTGTAGTTCGGGATGTAGGAGCGATAGGCTGCCGTGTTTCCATAGTTCGACGGATTGCGAAGGAAATGGGAGAAGTCCCAGTCATAGGCTGCATCCAGCCCACCGGCAACACGTGTCCCGAAGGCGTCATCTGCATAGTACACCTCCGTGCCAACGCCCGTGCCCGCCAACTCGCCAAGGGACCATGCATCGGGACGCACACGCCGCATGACCTCGCGTATCGGACGACCGAAACGCTCGGGGCCATACCGTTTCCAGGGTCCCCAGTAGGCGTCAAATCGGTACCCATCAACATTGAACTCTGTCAACCAGTACTGGATGATATCGAGCATTTCAGCTTGCAGATCGTCGTCGTCCCAGTTCAGGTTGGCCAGCTGTCCGAACCCATCGAACACGCGATACAAACCGTTGTCGCTCCACTGCTCAGTCAGATAAGGACCACTACCATCCAGACCCCGATTGTACGCACTTGGCGTGGTCTGGATAAACTCCGAGTAGGTCCCTCCGGCAGCCAGGCTTTGAACCCAGGGATGATCCTCGGAACTGTGGTTCACGGTCAGGTCAAGCACGACCCGCAGACCCAATTCGTGTGCCCGATCCACGAGAGCCCGCAGGTCCTCGTTGGTACCCAGCTTTGGATCGACCGTGCGGAAATCAATGATATTATACCCGGCACCCCATCCACTCATGTCCACATTGCGCATGATGGGCATGAACCAGATTGTGTTGAAGCCCATCTCCTTGATATAATCGAGGTGATGCCGGATCTCATTGAGGCGGTTCCCCTCGGCACCCACGGATCCAGTGGCTTCGACAGGCCCGAAAGCGAGCGGGAATATTTCATAGACCACGGCCTGGTCGATCCATGAGGCCTTTTCGGCCCAATCAAAGGTGGACACTGCCCCGTCGGCGCCTACCCTGATGGCCGCACGCGCCTGATCAGTGCGGCCATTTACAGCGCGCACCTTTACCGTCACGTACAGTTCGCCCTCCCCGGAGGCGCTACCCACGGCAGTGCCTCCGCCGGCGATGAACTGCATGAAATCAGTGGTCGAGAGGCGTTCGTCAGGAATGAATTCAATGCTGGCAAGCCCGGAAGAGGACTCCGTTTCGACGACTCCGATCGTGAAGATGGACTCTTCGCCTGAAATGACCAGATCGAATAGTCTGTCCTGAAGCGGGCCGTTCCACTTCGTAATGACCACTTCTTCACTGACAAACGCCTGCCCTGCGATTTCAGCTTCCAAGCGAAGGGTGTTCTCTCCGTCGAGCAGGGCCACCGAACCATCGATCTGACCGTTGGCGACCGGCAGATCTTCGAGGTACTGTCCATTGCGCAGGATGCGCACGGAGGACAGATCCGGGTCGATACCGCCCGAGGCATCCGCGGCCAATCCCTGCAAGCGGATCGAAGGCATGACGGTGCGCCGGGAAGGGGTCTGCAAAGTCAAACCGCCAACGAGGCTGCCGTAGGCGCTGGATGCGATACCGTCTTCCGTGGTAACGGACACCTCAAACCGGGTGCCGTCGACCACAGGACTGTCCAGGGCAATCCTCAGCACTCCGCTCGCGGGATTGAATCCGTAGAGCACATCCGTGGCTGTGGCTCCCGCCACCGACAGCGTCAGGGACTGAATGGACGCCGAGGCCACGATGCCTGCCGTAACATGGCTGACCAACCCGTCCCCATTGAACTGGGGGATGATCTGAACCACCATCGGATCGGCGACGGTAAGTACCGAGTTGTTGTTGTCCGAAGGATTGGTTCTGGGATTGTAGGGATCCGTAATCCAGTTGGTACCCGAGGAAGAGGTCACAAAAAACTTGTACTGGACGGTCTGCCCCACCGTGAACGTCTGGCGCTTGTACCACTGCGCCAGGG
>Ga0181581_10001447_pt1 | contig 18426 bp, 14 predicted proteins | sample 071ome_22_FD_132433 | JGI IMG/M metagenome (GOLD analysis project Ga0181581, IMG submission 132433) | Coastal salt marsh microbial communities from the Groves Creek Marsh, Skidaway Island, Georgia - 071404AT metaG (megahit assembly) | ecosystem: Environmental > Aquatic > Marine > Intertidal... | reverse complement strand
TCAGCGCGCTGCCCGATGAGGGATTTGGTGATGGACGCCTGCCACAGCGGCACCGACCTTGCCTCACCGAAGACTTCCTGTGAATACACCCGGTAGTCCAGCTCACTTGAGATCTCCCAGGTCTCCCCAAGATAAACGGAGGCACGGGCGCTGTAGGACGAATTGACGTAACTCTGATCCTGCTGATCGTTGAGCGAATAGGCCACATCATTGAACGTAAAGGATCCCGTCACCGCCACGTCAAAAAACTCCTTGTCACGGTTTTCCAGCGTCAATCCCAACGTATTACGAAGAGTCCGGGACGCATTCTGCTCCGAGTTGATGATCTCCAGGCCTCGGTTGTACATGGCGTTGTTGGAGAGGTTGAACTTCATGCCGAGCGAGCGCAGCGGAGCACCGAAATTGACGTTGCCCGTATATGTCCAGTCTCCGTCCGTATTGACGGATGTGATCTCCTGTTCAAGCCCCCTGCCGATGGTACGGGAGCGGGTGATATTGTTGGCCGTGTAGTTGGCTGAGGCCCACGCGAAGAAGTTGATGAACGTGAACTGGTCGAAGTAGCTATATCGCAGGGTCACTGCATGACGATATTCGGGCTCAAGCTCTGGATTACCCACGTAGACATTGAGTGGGTCGGAGTTGTCCGTGAATGGCTGCAACTCGGTCATGGAGGGCTCGCGGGTACTCGTGTTGTATCGAAGCCAAAGAGTGCGACCCTGGGCCGGAGACCAGTTGAGCTGGAGAGTGGGCAGAATGTGTGTGTATCCGTTCGAGACAGATACATCATTCTCGATGATGGTACCGTCAAGCGTCGATTCCTGCACTTCCACGCCGACCCCCAGGTTCACGTTTTCCCAGCTGCGGCGATAGGTTAACCCACCACGCAAGTAGGTATAGGAACGATCGAGACCGGAACTGAGAAGCTCATTGAGGACCTGGGTGCCGGAAATCAGGTCATAGACCACCTGATCCTTGTCCTCGTTGATGGCTTGACGCTCGGCCTGTACCTCGACCAGGTGTTCTTTTCCAAACGACTGGGTCAGTGAAAGACGCTGGACGTGCTGAAGGGTGTTACCCAGGGATTGTTGGATCTGCTGGATTTCCTGGTAGGTGAGCGCGTTGCCATCTCTTGCGATACCAGTCAAGGATTCGAGATCGGCATCGGTGTCCGAGTCATTCAGGTTAAGGCGGCTCTCAGCTACCACGCTCGTGCCGTTCTCATTTAGCCGTTTGCGCCAGGTGAGGTTGGCCGAACCCCGTGTCGACTTACCATCAGTCAGGTACCTCGTGTCGCTGATATTCTGGAGGGCACCCGCCAGATCCGTCGTGGAGCGCACACCGATATTCGAAAGTGATGAGCTGCTGAGCGTGAGATTGCTTCTCAGGCGCACATCATGCCCTTCACTGAATTCCTGGCTCAGGTTCAGGTTCAGCCGGTGGGTCAGATTGTCGCTGAACTGGGTACTGTTCTCGTCCGTATCCGCAGCCAAGGCGGCGCCAAGAACCTGCCGGGACAGGATGGAACGGACCTGGTTGTTTTCGATGCTGGAGAGGAAATACGAGCTGCGAATCTCCGTATCCGATCCAAAATCACGACTGACGTTCAGTCCCAAGGCCAGCGTTTCAGAAAACCCGTCCGAAAGGTCGTTGCCAATGTTGATCCCCCCATCGCCAACGCGGAAGCTTCCATTTGCCAAGGCCCCCATCCCCCCCATAAAGCTCATGTAGTCCCCGAAGGAAAAACCCTGACGGTTGACGTTGTTGACGTTACCAATGAAGGCCAGCTGCGTTGTGGGTGAGAACCTGTTGATGGACGCTTGGCCATCGTATCGTCCGTCGGCGCTGTATCCACCCGAGACGTTACCGAAGTAGCCGTTCTTGGCATCCTCCTTCAGTTCCAGATTGATGGTCTTCTGTTCCTGCCCATCATCCACGCCCGTGAATTCGGCCATGTCGCTCTTCTTGTCGTAGACCTGAACGCGGTCAATGGCTGCTGCGGGCAAGTTCTTGGTGGCAATCTTGGGGTCATCCCCGAAGAACTCCTTGCCATCCACGAGCACCTTCTGGACATCCTCGCCCTGCGCCTTGATGGAGCCGTCGGCCTCAACCTCGATACCCGGCAAGCGACGCAGCAAACCCTCAACTACCGCATTGGGACGGGTTGCGAATGCATTGGCATTGTACTCCAGCGTATCCCGCTTGACGACCATGGGAATGTGTTCGGCCGACACCACCAGTTCGTCCAACTCCTCTGTCTGGACCTGCATGACCATCCGCCCGGCATCGAAATCGGCGTCAACCAGCGAGAAGTCCTTCTGTATGGTCTGAAAGCCCACGAAAGTGATCTGCAGAACATAGTCTCCCGTGGGTACCCGCCTGAGGGTGAATACCCCGTCACTGTTGGCCGTAGCAAACTTTGTCAGGGTGGAATCGGTAGCGGTAAGGGCCACAACGGTAGCTCCCTGAAGGCCCACACCAGCAGAATCAACGACCACTCCGGTAACATCGAAGCGGTCTTGGGCCCTGACCGATCCGACCAACAGGAAGGCTAGAAAAAGGGTAAGCAGGAACGGGCTGGGCGTGGGTCGGGACATCGTAGTCTCGTTGTACGGTGGGTGATGACGGCCGGTAGGCAGTCCTGCGAGGGTGACTCGAAGGAGCGACGATGAATCAGTTCCGAATAATGAAGCGGGAGCCGTTTCGACGGTTACCGAACTGTGCTTCCATTTCCTTTCGTTTCTCCTCCACGATCTGGTCGAACTCTTCGCGCGTTACCTCACGACCCTCCACGGGTTCGGCAATACTCCCCTCCTCAATCTCTCCCATGAGCACCTCTGTGGCAGTGAATGTGGTCTTGCCCTCATCAATGGTCAGCACCAGAATGGCACCAGGCAGTCCGCCAAATGGCCCCGGCCCAACGGAAACGGGGATTTCCGGAGCAAACCATGCCTCGATCGAAGAAGAATCCCTGACGGCTGTAGCACGATGTACGACATAGCCGTCGAACTCACTCTGCTCACCGGTCAGCTTCCATGCCAGGGTGGGCTGATCGGTCTTGATGAGGAAGGTGCGCCCCATGAAATCGCGGCGCTCGGTCATGAGCCCCTCGTCATGATTGATCCAGGTTTCATTCTGGTCCCGACCGCCGGACATCATGATGCGCATGCCACCACGGTTGAAACCGCGGGTTCGACCGTCATCATCCTGCTCGGCCGATGCCTTCCAGGTAGACTCGACACCATTGAAACGGAGCTCCATCTGTGTCGTGTTTTCGGTCGGAATCCGATCCCGCATGGACTCCATTTCCGGTGGTAACTCGATGTCGATCTTGATGACTCGGTCATACGATATCGTTCCTTCCTGCCCCAAAACAGGCAGGGCTGCGAACGAGGCGAGAAGAATGCACGCGAGGAGTATCCGCCGTGATCGATTGATGGGACGCGGGGTTTGTACAGCCAGTGGCTGGCCGTTGGAATACTTCATGGCAGGAAGGAATACATGGTGACGGGAAGGAATACTTGGTGGCAGGTCGGGACGCTGTGCTCGTTCAACGAACGGTCCGAACCGATTATTGTTGACGACGGTGTCATGCCGTCCACTCCCGTTGAAGACCCTTGCCTGTGGATGGGATAACCCTTCCGGCAATGCATTCCTCGTGGGTGAAGGTCGGACTCCGTAATCAGCCCAAAGACGAAAGGCATGCCAAAGTGATTCCCGCTTCTTCCATTCGTAACACATTTGTGACATATGCGCGCCCTTACGTCCATCGGCTTGCGGGAGCAGATCGTACAAATACCCGGTATTTTCGATGTCTGGGGCCGTCTGCAACCTATATATTTACCCACTCTCCGGTGCATACCAGGTCTCGACACCGGCCACACCCAATTCACGACCGCCACATGTCCGCTTCCATCACCCTCACGTTCCCTGACGGATCCACCCGCTCGTATCAGAGCGGAGTCACCGGTCATGAGGTCGCCTCGTCCATTTCAGAAGGACTGGCCCGCGTTGCCGTTTCCATCGGTGTGGACGGCGAAACGCGCGACCTGGCACGCCCGATCGAGCAGGATGCCAACATCCAGATCTTCACCCTGCGTGATGACGAAGGATGGGCCACCTACTGGCACTCATCAGCGCACCTCATGGCCGAAGCACTGCAGGAATTGTACCCAGGCGTCAAATTCGGTATCGGTCCTGCCATCGACAAGGGCTTCTATTACGACGTGGACCTGGGAGATCGCCAATTGACCGCTGACGACCTGGAGGCCATCGAGAAAAAGATGATGGAGCTGGCCAAACGGGATACCGCTTTCGAACGCCGGGAGGTGTCCAAAGAGGAGGCCGTCGCCTACTTCACGGAAAAGGGCGATGAGTACAAACTCGAACTGCTTGAAGACCTGGAAGACGGTACCATCTCCTTTTACACGCAGGGTGACTTCACCGACCTGTGCCGCGGCCCGCACATTCCGAGCACCAAGCCCATCAAATATGCCAAGCTGCTCAACATAGCCGGGGCGTACTGGCGAGGGGACCAGGATCGCAAGCAGCTGACCCGGCTCTACGGGATTACGTTCCCAAAGAAGGGCGAGCTGGACGACTTCCTCGAGAAACTCGAGCTGGCCCGCCAACGGGATCATCGCAAGCTGGGCAAAGAGCTGGAACTCTTCCATTTCTCCCGAAAAGTCGGATCGGGTCTGCCCTTGTGGCTCCCGAAAGGCACGATGCTTCGGGAGACGCTGGTCGATTTCCTCAAGAATGAGCAGCTGCGCCGGGGCTATCAGCCCGTGATCACCCCGCACATCGGGCGTCTCGAACTGTACAAGACCAGTGGGCACTACCCGTATTACTCGGACAGTCAGTTCCCTCCCATGATGGATGACGAGGAGGAAGGGTATCTCCTCAAGCCCATGAACTGCCCACATCATACCCAGGTCTATGACGCCAAGCCGCATTCCTACCGCGATCTACCGGTACGCCTTGCCGAGTTCGGCACCGTATACCGCTACGAACAGTCGGGCGAGCTGGCGGGTCTGACCCGTGTGAGGGGCTTCACGGTGGACGATGCCCACATCTTCTGCCGCCCCGATCAGGTCAAGGAAGAGTTCAAGGATGTCATTGACCTGACGCTTCTCGTGTTCTCTTCCCTTGGATTCAAGGACTTCAAGGCTCAGGTTTCCTTGCGCGACCCATCCAACAAGGAGAAGTACGTCGGTGACGATGCCCAGTGGGATGCCGCCGAACAGGCCATCCGCGAAGCAGCTGCAGAAAAAGGACTGGACACGATCGAAATTGAAGGCGAAGCGGCGTTCTACGGACCCAAGCTGGACTTCATGGTCAAGGATGCCCTGGGACGTGAGTGGCAGTTGGGTACGATCCAGATCGACTACAATCTGCCACAGCGCTTCGATCTCTGGTTCACCGGCTCGGACGACCAAAAGCATCGCCCCGTGATGATCCACCGGGCGCCTTTCGGGTCACTAGAGCGGTTCATTGGTGTCCTGATTGAGCACTGTGGTGGCAACTTCCCGACATGGCTTGCCCCCGTGCAGGTACAGGTCCTACCCGTTGGCCAGTCATTCAATGACTACGCAGAGCAGGTAACGGAACGACTGCGCGAGGCCGGATTCCGCGCTGAGGCCGATCTGCGACACGAAAAGGTAGGCTACAAGATCCGGTCAGCCGAAGTGGCCAAAACGCCCTATATGCTCATTATTGGCCAACAAGAAATGGACGCCGACAGCGTCTCCGTCCGCCGGCATGGCGAGGGAGACAAGGGGAGTATGGCCGTGGATGCGTACATCGCCCAGCTGCAGGCCGAGGTCAAGGCAGCTTTCCAACAGGGAGGCGACCAACCCGTGGCCTGATCCGGAGGGAGCAGGCGGAACGTTTTTTAGGCGATTGGTTCGAGGCAGTATTCGAATCTAAATCCTACATTGGGGGTACTCTACGGAGTCTTCCTTCTATTGCAACCAAACAACGATACAGTCATCGCAAAACAGAGAATTCGAGTGAACGACCGCATCCGGGCCGATCAGGTCCGTGTAGTCGATCCCAAGGGAAACCATGGCATCTATCCTATCGAAGAAGCCTTGAGGATGGCGGACGACCAGGACTTGGATCTGGTCGAGATTTCGCCCCATGCTGAACCGCCGGTCGTCAAAATCATGGACTACGGCAAGTTCAAGTATGAGCAGCAGAAGAAGGAAAAAGAGGCACGCAAGAAGCAGCACACAGTCGAATTGAAGGAAATCCGGTTCCGCCCCCATACGGACACCCATGACTTCAATTTCAAGACCAAGCATGCCAAAGGCTTCCTCGAAGCCGGGCACAAGGTCAAGGCATACGTCCAGTTCCGTGGTCGCGACATCATCTACAAGGACCACGGGATGGAGGTCCTGGCTCGTTTCATAACCGAACTCGAGGACCTTGCCAAGATTGATCAGGCGCCGAAGATGGAAGGACGCCGAATGACCACGATCTTGAGTCCACACAAGAAAAAGTGAGCCCCAGGAGGGTCCTCTTCGAGCATTCTTGACTGAACACCGGATTGCTCTTTGACGCCCTGAGTCCTAGTTTCTCAGGCTCCAGAAGCGTCGTGACGTGCCGGCCGGAGCCGGTGGTCCGATCGAGACGAAACTGCCGTACCAGCGTGTGCGGCCAAAAAAAGGCAGAATCATGCCCAAGATGAAATCAAATAGTGGCGCAAAGAAGCGTTTCACGACCACCGGCACCGGCCGGCTGCGTCGGAAAAATGCGTTCAAGAGCCACATCCTGACCAAGAAGTCGCCGAAGCGCAAGAGAAATCTGCGCGGCACTACCTTGGTGGATCCCGTTGATGAGCCGCGCATGCGGAAAATGATCAACGGCTGACACATTCGCCACCCTCGCCACCTTCGGGTAGGCCACGGGTTTCCAAAGAGCAATCAACTCGTAGTATACCATGCCACGCGCAACAAACAGAGTAGCCTCCCGCAAGCGCCGCAAGGCGATCATGGGAATGGCTAAGGGATATTGGGGCCGCCGCAAGAACGTTTACACCGCCGCCAAGAATGCGGTCGAAAAAGCCCTCCAGTACCAGTACCGTGACCGCCGCGCTCGCAAGCGCCAGTTCCGCCGTCTGTGGATTACCCGCATCAACGCAGGCGCCCGCCTCAACGGTACCAGCTACTCCCAGCTCATGGGAGGACTCAGGAAAGCAGATGTCCATCTGAATCGTAAGGTGCTGGCTCACCTGGCCATGCACGATCCAGAGGCGTTCTCGGCTGTTGTCAAGAAGGCTTCCTGACCAATCCTCTCCGAATTCACCCGTGAACGAAGAACCCATGCTGCGAACAGCCCCGACTGACCAGCGATTTATGGGCCGCCTCTCCTGATGCTGTAGCAGGTGGCACGTCCGGGTTCTTCCTTTCGTACGAGTTCAAGAATCCCGCCTCCCTCTACAGGTCAGGCGGGATTTTTTTATTGCCCCCTCCCTGCTGCACCCAGTACAGCAGTTTCTCCGGTCTCCCGACCGGAATCATCCCGAATCCCGTCATGGAATCATCATCACATACCGGTGCCGACGCAGCCGTTCAGGCGCTAGAAGATCTCAAAGCGGACATCGAAGGCGCCGTTCTCGACACGATCGACGCCATTGACGAGTACCGCATCCGGTATCTGAGCCGCAAGCAGGGGCGGATCACCGCCTTGATGAAGCGAATCCCGGATGTGGCCCCGGAAGATCGCAGAGCCTTCGGTCAGGCCATCAACTCGGCCAAGGATACCGTTGAACGGCGTCTCGAGGAAGCGACGGCCGCCCTGACAACAGCCGCTTCAGCCACGTCGGCACCTGCCGATGTGACGCTACCCGGCCGGGAACAGCCGCAAGGCAGCCTGCATCCGATTACGCAGGCCGCGCGACTGATAACCCGTGTTTTCGAGAACTACGGCTTTGACGTGGCCGAGGGGCCGGAGATCGAGGACGACTGGCACAACTTCACGGCGCTCAACTTCCCACCGGACCATCCGGCGCGGGACATGCAGGATACGTTCTTCATCGAGGATGCCGAGCAGGAGCACGGTGGCATCCTGCTGCGCACGCACACCTCCCCCGTACAGATCCGGGTGATGGAGGACATCATGAAGGACGGAGAGCCACCTATCCGGGTCATCGTGCCGGGTCGGGTGTATCGGAATGAGGCCATCTCCTACAAGTCCTACTGCCTCTTCCACCAGGTGGAGGGATTGTATGTGGACGAAGGCGTGACGATGGCGGACCTCAAACAAATCCTGCACGCATTCGCCCGTACCCTCTTCGGCGAAGATGTCCGCATGCGCTTCCGGCCCAGCTTCTTCCCCTTCACCGAGCCCAGCGCCGAAGTCGACATCTGGTGGAAGGATGAGAACCTCCCCGGGGGCGGCCGCTGGATGGAGATCCTGGGCTGCGGTATGGTCGATCCCAATGTGCTCGAAGGCGTGGGCATCGACTCCGAAAAATACACGGGGTATGCCTTCGGAATGGGCATCGAGCGCATTGCCATGCTCCGCTACGGCATTGATGACATCCGCATCCTTTACGAAAACGACGTTCGGTTCCTCGAACAATTCAGCTGATCCCGCACCCCCATGATCATCAGTACCAATTGGCTTGACGATTACATCGCCCACGGTTTGTCTGCAGATGAGCTGGCGGACCGGCTGACCATGTGCGGTCTTGAGGTTGAATCCGTGGATCGCATCGGAACCGACCTCGAAGGGGTCGTGATCGGCCACGTGTTGTCGGCCGAGCAGCACCCGAATGCCGACCGTTTGTCGGTATGCAAGGTGGATACAGGCATGAATGCGCCGCTGGATATTGTTTGCGGCGCTCCGAATGTAGCCGCCGGCCAGAAAGTGGCTGTAGCCACTGTCGGTACCACGCTGCATCTTCCCAGCCGTGACAATCCTGAGCAGCGGGTCCCTGTGACCATGAAAAAGGCAAAGATCCGCGGTGAAGTATCCGAAGGCATGATCTGTGCCGAGGACGAACTGGGACTGGGCGATGATCATGACGGCATCTTGGTCCTGGACACCGATGCCGCCATAGGCACGGCGTTTTCCGACTACCTATCGGCAAAAGGTATCCGCACGATGGACCATGCCATCGACATTTCCATCACGCCGAATCGCCCGGACGCCATCAGCCACCTCGGCATTGCCCGGGACGTGAGCGCCCTGACCGGCAAGGAAATCTGCCGGCCGGCCGTTGCCCTGACCGAGGCTGGCGGCAGCGTGGCCTCGAAGATGTCCGTCACGATCGAAGCCGAGGATCTGTGCCGCCGGTTTGTGGGAATCATGGTCGAAGGTGTCGAGATCAAGGAATCTCCGACCTGGATGAAACAGCGGCTGCTGGCCATCGGGCTGCGACCGCGCAATGTCATCGTCGACATCACCAACTACGTGATGTACGAATGCGGGCAGCCCCTTCACGCTTACGATGCCGATACGCTGAACGGACATCGCATTGTAGTGGCCAAGGCCAAGGTGGGTTCGACCTTCACCACGCTGGATTCCAAGGAGCGCACCCTTCCCGAGGATGCCCTCATGATCCGCGATGGCGAGCGGGAAATCGGCATTGCGGGCATCATGGGCGGCGAGAATACCGAGGTTACCGACAACACGACCAACGTCTTCATCGAGGCCGCCTGGTTCGACCCCTCCTCCATTCGTCGCACCGCCAAGGCCCTGGCGCTGCAGACGGACGCTTCCTACCGGTTCGAACGGGGTGTTGATGCCGAAGGACAGGCTTGGGCGGCCAAACGCGCCGCTGACCTCATGGTTGAACTTGCCGGCGGAACGTTGGTGGACGGGATGATTGACGTCCATCCGGTCCCCTACGAAGCGCCTGTGGTTCCGCTTCGCGCGCAACGCGTCCTGGACATTATGGGTGCCGACATCGCCCCATCAGAGATGGTGCGGCTGCTGGAAGCCATTGGCTTCGGCGTGACCGAAAAGCAGGCCGACCCGCTCGTTTGGGATGTTACGGTCCCCTCTTTCCGTCCCGATGTGGGACGGGAAATCGACCTGATCGAAGAAGTGGCCCGGCTGTTTGGTTATGACAACATTCCCGAACCCACCCATTCGCGCATCCCGAACTTCACGCCGGGAATGGCAGTCGACCGCCAGCTGCGCGAGCGACTCAGGGATGTGCTTTCCGGCATCGGCTTCCGGGAGACGTACACCAACTCGATGCTTCCCATCGAGACGGCCGAACGGTTCAATGATCCGGCCCTTCCCGGCGGTCGGTTCGGTGGCGACGTAGTCGAGACCATGAACCCCATCACTACCGAGATGGCCGCCTTGCGCCCGTCGCTCCTTCCCGGCCTCTTGAAGGTGGCTGGGCACAACCACAACCACGGGCAGCAGGCCATTCGCTTGTTCGAATTCGGCCGGGTGCATACCAAACGGAATACCAACCGCACCCTGGTCGGCGACTACACAGAGACCGAAACCCTCATGCTACTGACTTCGGGGTACTGGCAGGGCCAGTATTGGGAGGGCGAACCGCGCGAAGCGGATCTCTTCGATCTCAAGGGCGTGGTGGACCGGGTTTTCAGGGCGACGGGCCTCGAAATGCCCCGCTACAAGGAGCGAGAGGCCTCCGATCTGGCATCGTGGTGCGTGGACATCCTGCTCGGCAAGCGCTGGATCGGCTCCCTGATCCGTGTGTCCGATGCGGTGGCCGGCTATTTCACCCTGCGCCATGATGGCCTTGCAGCCGAAATCGACTTCACAGCGCTGGCCGAGGCAGCCGCCGGAGCCATCCTTCCCCGATACCAGGCTATCAGCCGTTTCCCGGTTGTGGAAAGGGACATCGCCGTAATTGTACCTGCTTCCCAGCCCGCGGGCCCCATGATCGAGGCCATTGAGCGCACAGGAGGAGACCTGCTCAAGCAGGTAACCGTCTTCGATCTCTATGAGGGCGACCATGTAGGCAAGGACCACAAGAGCCTGGCCTTCGGACTGCGCCTGGGTGCCGACAGGACCCTCAGGGACAAGGAGGTGGACAAGGTCATGACCCGTATCCTGAAAACCCTCGAGAAGGAGTTTGATGCCAAACTTCGGGGATGATGCTATATTCGGGCACGGGACCATCCAGGTCCGGATCCCAAAAGCATTCCTTTCCCAACCATGGCAGCAGCACTCCCACACGATGGCGACCGCGACGACGCCCCGGGTCAACAAAGCATGTTCACTGAGCCTGCACCGTCGCATGATGATGCCCGATCACAACGGGGATCCGCCCACATGCGGGGCACCCGGGCGCTGGAGCGACTACGTGAACGCGTCGAACTGGTGATTACCGAACTGGATCGACTGCGCCGGGAGAACGCTGTCCTGAAGCGGGAACTGGAGTCTGTGCACAAGGATGGACAGCGCCCTTCCGATGGCGTCCAGATAGCATTCACAGAGTCACCGGCAGAGTTGCGGGAAGCGCTGCAGACCCATCTGCGCTTCATTAATGAGCTCATTGAAGCAGAGAACAGTGGAAAGGAAGAGGAGGTCACCTCATGAGCCAATCGACGCCGATAAAAATCCGCCTGATGGGCAAGGACTACACGCTCAGAGTGGATAAGGACGATGAACTGGCTACTCTGGAGATGGCGGAATATCTGAATGCGAGACTAAAGGCCTTCAAGGAGGCCCACCCGGAGCAATCGGACTTGACAGCGGCCGTTATCACAGGGTTGGCCATCACGGAGGAGCTGTTCATTGAACGTGCGGCATCGCGGGATCCGGGCGACCATGTGAATGGTGTATTGACGGCGCTGGAGAAGAAATTGTCAAAAGCCCTCAGGGCATGATCGCGCGCCAGCCGAACGTCGTTTTCGACTTGTCTTGGGCGGTGACCAATCGTATGATACCACAAGCGCGACCCGTCTCAACACGATAAGAATCTAACGCTTTCGTTTGAGGGAGCCCTCCTTCGGGCTTGGCCGGCAGGCCCCACCCATACCTGGTATGGTCCGACCCCGTCGGCAGGGGACGTCGAAAAAGACTGAGCGGCACCCATGATGTGGAAAAATGAGATTCTTCCACTCTTGAGGCGGGCTCGCGCTTTTTTTATCCGGCACCCTTCCTGGCCCCATGTTCCAAAAAAACATGAATATGGACAGGTAGTGTGATCCACCATCCGGCCTGCGTGTAGGCGGATGTACCCTTACACCGGCAGTTTCAACCCCCAGTGCTGACCATGATTGGTACGATTGGCAAGCTCCTGATTCTTGTCTCCTTTGTAGCCGTTGTGCTCTCCGGAATCACCTTTCTGCGCTCATCGAAACTGGAAACACGCGTAGGCGAGTGGAAGCGCATCGGTCGGATCTCCTGGTGGGTAGCCACCTTCGGAACCCTCGGTGCCTTTGGCTTGCTCATCTATCTGAACGTGACGCATGCGTTCGAATACGCATACGTGTACGAGAATACGGCCATGGACCTGTCTTCGGATTACCTCGTAGCGGCGTCCTGGGCCGGTCAGGAAGGCTCGTTCCTGCTCTGGATCGTGATGAACGCCCTCGTCGGGCTGGCTGTCATCTCGTTTGCCCGTGAGTACGAGGCACCGGTCATGGCCATCATCGCCCTGTGCCAGGCCTTCCTGATCTCCATGATTGCCGGGCTTCAGATTGGCCCCATACCCATCGGCTCCTCTCCTTTCGCCACCCTGGCCGAGAAATTCCCGACGGCCCCGATGATACAAGCCGGTATCATTCCCACCGATGGCCAGGGCCTCAACGATCTGCTTCGCAACTACTGGATGGTCATCCATCCTCCTGTGCTGTTCATCGGATTTGCGTCCATGATCGTGCCTTTCGCCTTTGCCGTGACGGCCCTCTGGAAACGCCAATACACATCCTGGGTCCGGCCGGCACTTCCATGGACGTTGTTTGCCGTTATGTCGCTTGGTGTGGGCATTGCCCTCGGCGGCTACTGGGCCTACATCACGCTGAGTTTCGGTGGATATTGGACCTGGGACCCGGTGGAGAACTCCTCGCTCGTGCCGTGGCTTATCGGGATAGCAGCGGTCCACACAATGATTGTCCAGAAACGCTCCGGGCACAGCAACAAGGCCTCTTTCTTCCTGGCCATCGCGGCCTACATGCTGGTCGTCTATTCCACGTTCCTGACGCGCAGCGGTATCCTCGGCGATATCTCGGTCCACTCCTTTGTTGATCTGGGGCTTTACAACCAGCTGCTCCTCTGGATTCTGACCATGGGACTGGTTGGATTCGGTCTCTTCTTTGTACGACTTGGAGAGCTACCCAAACCGGACAAAGAGCCCAATGTGCTCTCACGTGAGTTCATGATTTTTGCCGGCGCCATGATCCTGACCGGTATTGCCATGGTGGTTCTGCTCGGGACGAGCGCACCCATCATTGGCCGCATTTTCAGGGACAGCCCCTCCACTGTACCCATCGAGTTCTATAACAAGTGGTCCCTCCCACTGACCATCGCATTCCTCTTCCTGGCAGGAATCGGCCAGCTTTTTTGGTGGAATAAGATGAATGTGGAGACAGTCAACAAGGTCTTGGTGCGTCCTGTCCTGTTTTCCTCGGCCTCCACTATCGTGTTCTTTTTCGTTACACCTTTTCGCATGCGGGCTGCAGAAGCGGCCTCGTTTGCACAGGTCGGCGCCGATGCCCTGCAGGCTGCAGGTCTGGCCACCCTTGCACAGTCGTGGGCCCAGCATGGACCCTATCTGCTGATGCTGGTGCTGGTCTTTGTGGCCTTCTTCGCCTTCTTCGGTAACGCCGAAGTCATGTGGCGTATTGCCAGGGGCAACCTGAAACTGGCCGGGGGTGCGGCAACCCACATCGGGTTCGCCATCATGGTCTTGGGAATCATTACATCGAGCGGCCTGAGCAATACGATCGGGCGCAACGGGGCGCAGTTGGGCGAAAGCCGTGAAAACTTTGTCATCAGTCGGGGAGAAACCCGCACGATCCAGGGATATACGGTCACCTACACAGGACAGGGTGTGGATGAGGAGGGACTGCCCACGTATGATCTGGATTTCGTGGATCCGAGGGGACGCTCGTTCGAGATGAGACCCGTTGCCTATGAGAGCAATCGAGGGCAGTGGATTCAGAACCCGGACCTCAAGAAGTGGGCGGACAAGGATCTATTTGTTGCGGTCTCGCCCAGTGTCATGTTTGGCCAGGCGGCGGACCAGGGAGAGATTACGCTGTCCCGGGGCGAATCCATTTCGCTTGGCGGAGATGCCTATACCCTGACGTTTGAGGCATTCGATCTTAACGTGGAACATGAACTCATCGGAGATTCCACCGAGGTCGCCGTCGGTGCCAATATCCTGGTAACGGAAAATGCTACGGGAGACCAGCGGGAGGTCAAGCCGGTGTACATCATAAAAACGGACCGTTCCGTGGCGTTTCTCCAGAACAGCATCCCTGACTGGGGTATCAGCGTGGCATTCACAGGAATGAACGTGGACTCTGGATCCATCAATCTGGGCATTGAGGGAGTAGAGCTCCCCCCGCAGGATTGGTTGGTGGTTCAAGCCCATGAAAAGCCGTTGATCAGTCTGGTCTGGATTGGATTCATCATCCTCTCCCTCGGCTTCGGACTCTCGGTATATCGGCGTGCGTCCGAGCAGCACCAGGCGTCACTGCGGATCGGCAAAGCCGTTTGAGTTACCGGTCAGCGCACGGTAATGGAATCCGGCTCACGCCCGCCCCCTGCGGGAGCCGCTAGACCTACTGGGGGCAAAGGCCAGGACGATCACGAAGAGGATGCCTGCCATTGTTGCCATGGAGCCGGCAATGGAAGCATCCAGCAGGCGGGCCATCCAGTACCCCCCGACGGCGACAAGGCAGCCAATAAGTGCTGACCACACCAGCATACTGCTCAGCCGGCGCGTTAGCAGGTACGCCGCTGCGGGGGGTGCCACCATCAGCGCTACAACCAGTATCGATCCTACCGCATCGAATGCACCGACAGCCGTGGTGGAGACCAGGGCCATAAGACCGTAGTGCAGGACGGAGGGTGCAAAACCAAAGCTACTCGCCAGTGCGGCATCGAAGGTGGACATCTTCAGCTCCTTGTAGAAGAGGGTAATGAAGGCTGCGTTGATGACCAGGATGATGGCCATCACAACCGCAGCGCGGGGTACCTCCCTGCCAAGAATGACATGACGGTCGAACGGAGCAAAGGCCAACTCGCCGAGCAGGACGGCGTCCGTGTCCAGATGCACATCGCCAGCAAAAACGGCGATAAGGACTACACCGAGGCTGAAGAGGGCCGGAAAAACGATACCGATGGCCGCATCCTCCTTGAGCAGTCCCGTCGTGCGCAACACCTCGACGAGCGCCACTGTCAGAACACCGGAGAGTCCGGCGCCGAGGATCAGCCAACCGGAGCTCAGGTTACCCGTGATCAGAAAGGCAATCACTATGCCCGGTAGAATGGCGTGGCTGATGGCATCGCTCATCATGGCCATCCCGCGCAGAATGAGGAAAACACCCGGCAATGCGCATGCTACGGCCACCAGGACAGCGATGAGTTGAATTTCAAGGGATGCGCTCATGGTCCCTCTCCCCAGCGCTTTTCAACGAGTCCTCTTGCCCGTTCCGTACCCGATTCCGTCAGCGCCCAGTGCTCGTCGTCAATGCGCTGGGCCAGTCCCAGGGTCTCGAGAAGATGCAGGGTCCGCCGAGCGTTACCTGACATGGCATTGAGTACCTGCTCAGAGTGGGGGTGATCAACTGTCTCGTGCTGCGAGGCCAACCTATACATGTCCACCAAAACGGCATCGACCCTGAATTGCTGACCGGAGCGCCACTGGCGCATCATTCGAAAAGCCAGTCCCCGATTCGGCGCGAACAGCAAGGAGAAGACGACAATGGCGCTGATGAATAGCACAATGACCGGTCCTGTCGGGAGATGAGGGACCAGTCCACTTGAGAGCACGCCTCCCACTCCGGAAACCGCACCAAAGAAAGCGGCAAGGCCCATCATCACCCACAGACGATCAGTCCATTGGCGGGCAGCGGCCGCCGGTGCGATGATCATGGCACTCATGAGAACCACACCCACTGTCTGCAGGCCGATCACGATGGCACTTACGAATAGAGCCGTCAGTAGGTGGTCCAAAGCACGTACCGGCAAACCCAGTGTATGCGCGGCTTCCGCATCGAAGGAAATGAGCTTGAACTCTTTCCAGAAAAGGGTCATCAGCAGCAGGACAACACATCCGATGCCAAACATTACCTGGATATCGCGCTGCATAAGGGCTGCTGCCTGCCCGAAAAGGAAGGAGTCGAGTCCCGCCTGATTGGCATCCGGTCTGCGCTGGATGAACGTCAGGAGCATCAATCCGAATCCGAAAAACACCGAAAGCAGCATGGCCAATGCGGTGTCATGGGTAATGCGTGTCCGCCGGGTCAGGCCCGTAATCAGGAACGTACCGAACCAGCCGGCAAGGCCCGCTCCCAAAACGAGGACGAGGGGTGACTTGGAGCCTGTGATGAGGAAAGCGATGGCAATGCCGGGCAAGGCAGCATGGGAGATGGCATCCCCCAGAAGGCTCTGCCGTCTAAGCAGGGCGAAGCATCCCAAGGCGCCCGCTGTGATGCCGAGCAGTGTGGCACCCAGAGCGACGGTGCGTACGGTGTAGTCCGAAAAAAGAGTGGAGATGGCATCCATCATGGCGCACGCTGCGTCAGTAGCGAGGAGAGAAAGGCAACGCGACCACCGTAGGTCGCCCGCAGATTTTCCTCGGTGAAGACCTCAGCCACGGGACCTGCTGCAATGCGACGCCCATTCAGCAGCAGTACATAGTCGAAATATTCCTGCACCGTCTGCAGATCGTGGTGCACTACCACGACCGTCTTGCCACGCTCGCGAAGTCTCTTCAGCAGCTCTACGATGGTGCGTTCCGTAGTGGCATCAACACCCTGGAAGGGCTCATCCATCAAGTAGACCTCTGCGTCCTGCACAAGAGCTCGAGCCAGGAAGACACGTTGTTGCTGTCCACCGGAAAGCTGCGAGATCTGGCGATGTGCGTAGGCCGTCATTTCAACTTGGGCAAGAGCTTTCAGTGCCTGCTCCCGCTCAGCGGCTCCCGGTCGTCGAAACCAGCCCAAGCGACCGTACGTCCCCATCTCGACGACATCGAGCACATGAGTCGGAAAATCCCAGTCAACACTCCCGCGTTGGGGTACGTAGGCAACCCGTGAGCGATTGCGGCGGTAGGGTCTGCCGTGGATGCGTATGGATCCACCTGCAACGGGGACCAGGTCCAGGATGCTCTTGATGAATGTCGTCTTTCCCGCTCCATTCGGTCCCAGGACAGCCAGCAGGACACCCTTGGGCACACTGACATCCACGTCCCAAAGCACTGGCTGCTGACCGTATGCGACGGTCAGGTCACGAACCTCAATGGCTGTTTCATCCGAGTGGATATCGTTCATGATCATTGCGGTAGGGTTGAGAGATTCGCCACGATGGTTTCGACATTGGAGCGGAACATACCGATATAGGACTCCGCGGAAGAACCGGGCGTACCCAATGCATCTCCATGAAGCGTTCCCCCGATACGTACCTCGAATCCTCGGGCCCGGACCGCCTCCTGTACGGCCTGAATGCCTCTGGGTGAGATAGACGACTCAACAAAGAGCGCCGGAATCCTGCGCTCGACAACGAAGTCCGCCACCTCCCGGACATCCGCTATGCCGGCTTCAAGGGCGGTACTCATGCCCTGCAGCCCACGGACCTCGATGCCAAATGCCCGTCCGAAGTAGCCGAATGCATCATGCGACGTGATGAGGATGCGACGACCTTCCGGAATGGCGGACAAGCGTTCCCTAGCCTCGGCGAACAGGGCGGAAAGACGGTCTACGTAGTTTGACGCCCGTTTTCGGTAGATCTCCGCGTGCAGCGTGTCGGTCGCGGCAAGAAGCTCACCGATGCGATAGGCAGCCTCCTGCCAGAGCAGTGGGTCGAACCAGATGTGCGGGTCATGGTTGCCTGCGAAGGATTCGGATGAGAGCAGCTGATCGGGCTGGATGCCCTCGGTAATGGCATGTACGTTCAAGCCGCGCTGTCGCATCTGCGCAAACACGTCTGTCATCTTGCCCTCGAGGTGCAACCCATTGTAGAGGATCAGATGGGCCTGCGTCATGGCCGAGACATCGCCTTCGCTGGCCTCATACGTGTGAGGATCAATACCCGGCCCCATCAGGCCTTCAACACGCACACGATCCCCACCAACCTCACGAACCAGGTCCGCAATCATGCTGGTCGTCGCGACGATCATGAGAGGATCCCCCTCTTCATCCAAGCCACGCTCTGCGGTTCCTTCCGGTATCAGACAACCGGAAGGCAGAAGGATCAGGAGGGCGATGAACAGGCGTCTGAACATGGGGACGGAGGAGCTGTATGCGGGCACGGCATCAT
>Ga0181581_10001445_pt1 | contig 18431 bp, 9 predicted proteins | sample 071ome_22_FD_132433 | JGI IMG/M metagenome (GOLD analysis project Ga0181581, IMG submission 132433) | Coastal salt marsh microbial communities from the Groves Creek Marsh, Skidaway Island, Georgia - 071404AT metaG (megahit assembly) | ecosystem: Environmental > Aquatic > Marine > Intertidal zone... | reverse complement strand
GGGGGGCGGGCGGCCGCCGCCGGGGCGGGGGGGGCGGGCCCGCCGGGCCGGGCGCCGGGGCGGGGCCGGGGGCGGTTGCGTGGGGGGGGGGGGTGCGTCGATGGGGGAGACGCTGCGCTTCTCGCTCGCCCACCCGAAGGCAGGCGGGCAGCTGTTGCTCATGTCGGCGGCCGGGGTGCTGGGGCAGATGTTCGTCTTCCTGCTCATCGCGCGGTTCGGGACCCTCGTCACGTCCACGGTCACCACCACGCGCAAGTTCTTCTCGATCCTCTGCTCCGTGGTGGTCAACGGGAGCCCCCTGCAGCCCATCCAGTGGCTCGGGGTGGCGGGAGTCTTCTCCGGGATCGGGATCAAGACGGTCGTCGGGCACCGCAAGGCGGTCGAGGCCAAGCAGGCCAAGCAGGGGCAGCAGGCGAGGAAGGAGGTGCGGTTTGCGGGTGGCGCCGGGGGTAAGGCCAAGGCGAGCTGAGGCAGAGTGACTTTAACCTATCCATACCAGGCGGGACCAGGCGGGACCCCCGAGTTTCTCTACCACTACTGGTGCGCGGCGCCCTGCACAATGGCCGGGAGTGGGGCCCGGGGCCCCGGTGCGGGGGGGCGGGCGGCCCGCCCCTACATCCTCTCCTGGTGGTAGCCGCCCTGGTTGCCGTACCCGCCGTACTGCTGCTGCTCGCCCCCGTACCCGCCATACTCGCCCCCATACCCGCTGTAGCCCGAGTCACCGCCACCGAAGCTGCCGTACCCGCCGGCGTGCGACGGGGCGCCACCGCCCCTGCCGCCACTGCGGCCGCGGCCGCGGCCGCGCCCGCCGCCGCGCCCACCGCCAAAGTTCTCGAAGCCGCCCTGGCCGCCGCCAAAGCCCCCCTGGGGGGCGCCGCCGCCGTAGCTGCCGCCGCCGTAGCTGCCGCCGCCGTAGCCCTGGTCGCCGTACCCGCCGCCCTGCGGAGCCCCGCCGAAGGAGCCGTAGCCGCCGCCCCCGGCCGGGGCACCCCACCCGTCCTGCGAGCCGCCCGTCCCGTGCTCGCCGCCCCACCCGCCACGGCCGCCGCCGCGCCCGCCGCCACGGGGCCCGCGGCTGCGCCCGCCGAAGTTCTCAAAGCCGGCCTGGCCCTGGCCCTGGCCCTGGGCGTACCCCTGGGCGCCGTACCCGCCTCCTTCGTACCCGCCGGCGCCACCCGCGTACGCGGGGTCGCCCCCCATCCCGGTCTGGTCGTCGTGGGCCGCGCGCTGCTGCCGAACGGACTGGTACTTGCCCTCGCGGGCAGCCTGAACCGCCTGCTCCTCGAAGCCCTTGACCAGCTCGTTGAGCTCGGCCTGCTGGGCGGCGGCCTCGTCGCGGAGCTTGGCGGCGAGGGCCTCGTCCTCGGCCTCTTCGGCGGCCTTGGCCTGGTCGAGCACGTCCCGGATCTCGTCCTCCTTGGCGCGCTTGGTCCGGACCTGCTCGGGCGTGAGGCGGATGCGTAGGCCGTCCGACGTAGCCTCCTTGACGAGCACCTCCTTCTCGTCCACCCCGGCGCGCTGGGCCAGGATGGCCTCGCGCGGCTTGGCGGCGCCAAACACCTTGGCGGCCTGCGGGGAAAGGGGTGGGGGGGGGGTTCCCGTGGGCGCCCAGCACGGGGGGGCTCGGAGCGGCCAGTGCGAGGCTACCCGTCCTCCCGGACGGGGCGGGCCACTCCCAGCTCCAGAACGGGGCGACGCAGCGCTGATGGCGCGGCATTACACTCAGGGGAGGGAGATCGAGCCAAAGCGAGGGTACCGTGGGAGGGGGGCGGGAGAAGGGCTGGGGCCCCTCCTCGCCAACTCCCCAAAGCGCTCTCCCCCACAGGTACAGCATGATGCCAGCACGTCACTGGACCGGATTGCCCGCATTACAGCTGCAAAGTCCCCGAATTCCAGTCGTCGGGCCCAATTAAGGACCTGGACCCGCAGAGATCCGGCAAACACCGACATTGCCGAAATCAAGATGGACAGGGGCGCTCCATACACTGTGCGGGGCACTGGCGCGATAGATACAAATGGTAAATGGTGAGTAAGACCGATCTCTGCTCTAAATTTCTCGGATAAAGTTCACGTTGAGACGCGCGGGGGCCAACGACGCCGAAGCCCCCTCGGGGGCCGAGCGAGCCCCCGCGCCTCCTCCTCGGATGGGCGCGCATCCAAGACAGAGCGACGTATCACATATGAAGGTTTGCGCACCTGGGCTTGGCGCTCGGCCTCCGCCTTCGCAGCCGCAGCGGGGTCACGGGGCTTGAGGTTCAGGCGAGGCCTCTCGCGGGGCACACCAGCAGCTCCGTCCATTGTGGGTAGAGATCCTCAGCGATTTCAGAAGGGTGGGGACTGTTCCTTCAGTCGACGGGTATTTGTAAGGAAGAAAAGTCGGCGCGTCTCGGGAAACAAACGGTACACCCTCAGGGCTCCTTGAGCAAGTGGAAAGGGGCACTCTTTGGGGTTGAACTCCAACAGGGATAATCAAATAATGCACCCGGGGCGGCGCATGCAGGACCCCGAGAGCCGCAGCACCCCGCGACGACCGTCCACGCTGCGCGGAGTCGGACCGCAGGCGGCGACGGGCCTGCTCCAGGGTGCCGCTGGAGCGCTTCCCGGCGTCTTCCCCCTGCCCGACGGGCGCGGGATCTGAGCACCGACGCCACGGCTCGCACCCGCCCGTCATGTGCCCCCTCAGCCCCCCGTGGCCGCAGACATCTTCCTCGCCAGGTTCGGAGTGGCTCCGTTCCCCGGTCCATCTCTCGCCCCTGCCTGCACCGTCTCAGCTCCCCGAGTCTGAGGCGTTGCACCCGCTCGCATATCCTGCTAGATGACCAACAACCCGAAGCGTGCATCCGTGACTACCCCGGAGGATCGGGCGGGTGAGTCCTCCGCCCGCGGCGCCCGGCCCCGGCCGCCCCTCGCCCCCGCCCGCGGGGCCCGAGCGTGCCGTGCCCCGGTGCCCTTGAACTCCCTCGATCCCCGCGCTGCCCCTGAGAGTTCGATTCGCCCTTTCTATCCCCCAACAGGAGATCCACTCAATTATCGACGCCCTCGCCTCGCGCGCCTGCCCGTTTATCTCCCACACCTCGCGAGCGAGGCCCGTCCTCCTTCTCGAAGGGGCGACCCAGCGCCCCGTGCTTCGGACCCCGCACAGCGCGCGGCCACGCGCGTTGGGGCGTTGACGGATCGGGGCACGGTGTCCATCGGCCAATCTCCTCGTGACGGCGATCCCGCCCCCCTCCCACCGCTCCCATAACCCGACTCCCCGCCCCTTCGTGCCCCCCGCCCGATTGGGGAACTCAGCTCCCCGGCTTCTCCCCGCGCGCAGCCAAGCGTGCGAGGACTACCATGGCTACGAACGGGAAGAATGGGGAGGGACAGATCGACGAGGATCTTCACTCCCGCCAGCTGGCCGTGTACGGCCGGGAGTCGATGGCCAAGATGGCCCAGGTGAGCCGCGCCCCGCCCGCAGGCCTCCCCCCCCACCCCGCGCCGCCTCGTCGCCCCCCTCTGCCCCCACTGAGCCCCCGCCGGTGCTCCCCTTCGCAGGCGCGTGTCCTCGTGGTCGGCATGAAGGGTCTTGGCGCCGAGATCGCCAAGAATGTTATCCTCGCCGGCGTCAAGGCCGTCACCCTGCACGACACGGAGGCCTGCGAGCTGGGCGATCTGTCGGCGCACTTCTACCTCTCGGACGAGGATGTCGGGAAGAACCGCGCCGAGGCCTGCAAGGACGCACTCCAGGAGCTCAACGGCGGCGTCGCCGTCACGGCCTCCACGGAGCCCCTCACTGAGGACTTCGTCAAGAAGTTCTCGGTCGTCGTGATGACGGAGCAGAGCCTCGACCTGCAGCTCCGGATGAACGAGGCCTGCCACGCCGCGGGGGTGGCCTACATCTCGTCCGCAATCCGCGGGGTGTTCGGTCAGATCTTCTGCGACTTTGGCGAGAACTTCACCGTGTACGACGTTAACGGGGAGAACCCCCACACCTCCATTGTGGCGTCAATCGAGGCCGGGTCCCCAACGCTCGTCATGGGCATCGAGGACGAGCGCCTCGAATTCGAGGAGGGAGACGTCGTCGAGTTCTCTGAGGTCAAGGGTATGACTGAGCTCAACGGCGTCAAAGCCCGCGTCCGCTCCGTCAACATCAAGCAGAACACCTTCGAGGTCGACCTCGACTCGGCCGGCTTCTCTGCCTACGTGTCGGGGGGCATCGTCACGCAGGTCAAGCAGCCCAAGACGGTCAACATGCGGCCCCTCTCCGAGGCGCTCAAGCAGCCGGGGGAGTTCCTGCTCCTCGACTTCGCCAAGTTCGACCGCTCCCCCCAGCTCCACGTGGCCTTCTCCGCCCTCGACCGCTTTGTCAGTGCCAAGGGAGCGCTGCCCCGCCCCTGGGATGCCGAGGACGGCAACGAGCTCTTCCGCCTTGCCGGCGAGGTTAACGAGTCCATGGGCCACGCCAAGGTCGACACCCTCGATGAGACTGTCATCAAGCGGCTTGCTTTCACCGCCCGCGGGTATCTCAACCCCATGGCCGCCATGTTTGGCGGCATCATCGGCCAGGAGGTCATCAAGGCTGCCTCGGGCAAGTTCCACCCGATCACCCAGTGGCTCTACTTCGACTGCGTCGAGGCGCTCCCGGCCACCGACCTGACCCCGGAGGAGTGCGCCCCCACGGGCTCCCGGTACGACCCCCAGGTGGCGGTCTTTGGGCAGGCCATGCAGCGCAAGCTCGCGGCCACCAACTCGTTTGTTGTGGGGGCAGGCGCCCTTGGCTGCGAGCTCCTGAAGAACCTCGCGCTCATGGGCGTCGGGTGCGGGGAGGGCGCGTCGCTGACCGTCACCGACGACGACCAGATCGAGCGCTCCAACCTGTCCCGCCAGTTCCTCTTCCGCGACTGGGACATTGGCCAGGCAAAGTCTGAGTGTGCCGCCCGCGCTGCCAAGAAGATCAACGCTGCCCTCAACGTGCGCCCGCTCCAGAACCGCGTGTCTCCGGATACGGAGGATGTCTTCAACGACTCGTTCTGGGAGGGCCTCGACGTGGTTGTCAACGCCCTCGACAACGTCAAGGCCCGCCTGTACGTCGACCAGCGCTGCGTCTACTTTGGCCGGCCGCTCCTCGAGTCGGGGACCCTCGGCCCTAAGTGCAACACGCAAATGGTCATCCCCCACGTCACCGAGAACTACGGCGCGTCCCGGGATCCCCCTGAGAAGGAAGCCCCGATGTGCACCGTGCACTCCTTCCCGCACAATATCGACCACACCCTCGTCTGGGCTCGCTCTGAGTTCGAGGGCATGTTCGACGTGGGCCCCAAGGACGTCCAGAAGTTCCTCCGCGACCCCTCCAAGTACCTCGAGGAGGCCCGTGCGTCTAAGGACGTCCAGACCAAGCAGACCCTCGAGCGCTGCCTGGGCCTCCTCGAGGCCGGCGCCCGCCCCGAGTCGTACGAGGACTGCATCGCGTTTGCACGGAACAAGTTCCAGGAGCACTTCTGGAACGCCGTGGTGCAACTCACGACCACTTTCCCGGAGGACGCCGTCACGTCGACGGGCTCCCCCTTCTGGTCCCCGCCCAAGCGCTTCCCCCGGCCCCTCGCCCTCAACCCGGCGGACGAGTTCACTCGGAACTTCCTCCGTGGCGTGGCCAACCTCAAGGCCCTTGTGCACGGCGTGGCCCTCCCGGACTGGGCGCAGGACGCGGCCGAGGTGGCCAGGAAGGCCGCAGCGATGCCCGTGAAGGAGTTCAAGCCGTCGTCCACGGTCAAGATTGAGACGGACCCCAACGCCACGGGCCAGGGGGAGCTTGACGACGCCTCCGTCATCGACAGCCTCGTGGACCGCCTGACGGCCGTGGCGGCCGGGCTGCCCGCCGGGTACCAGGTAACCCCCGTTGAGTTCGAGAAGGACGACGACACCAACTTCCACATGGACGTGATCGCCGGCCTCGCCAACCTGCGCGCACGCAACTACGAGATCCCTGAGGTCGACAAGTTCAAGTGCAAGCTCATCGCGGGGCGGATCGTGCCGGCTATCGCCACGGCCACAGCGCTCGCCACGGGCCTCGTGTGCCTCGAGCTGTATAAGGTCGCCGCGCACGTGGACAAGCCCGGGCACGTGCGGGAGGAGAAGAAGCTAGAGGACTTCAAGAACACGTTCGCCAACCTGGCCCTTCCCCTCTTCGCCATCGCCGAGCCCATGCCCGCCAAGAAGTTCAAGTACGAGGGGCTCGAATGGTCGCTCTGGGACCGGTGGGTCCTCGAAGGGGACCTGACGGTGCAGGAGGTCCTCGACTGGTTCGAGGGCAAGGGTCTTGAGGCCTACTCCATCTCGTGCGGCGCCGCGCTCCTCTACAACAACATCTTCCCCAAGCACAAGGAGCGCCTGGGGAAAAAGATGAGCGAGCTCGTCACTACTGTCGCCAAGCTGGACATCTCGGGCGCTCGCCACTTCGACGTCGTCGTCGCCTGCGAGGACCAGGAGGGTGAGGACCTTGACGTCCCCCTTGTCTCCATCAAGTACCAGTAGGCGCACGCGGGCGGCTGGAGCTCCTCGCCGAGCTCCACCTTGAGTCGTTGAAGCGGCTTCAATGCGGCGACCCCCCCAAACCCCCTACTCCTCCCCGAGCGCCCCCCTGACCCGGGCCAGCTCCGCCTGCATCTCCCCAATGGCCGTTCGGAGCGCCTGGCAATGGGCCTCTACCTCAACACGCTCCACCGACGCGCGCCGCTCAAGCCCCTCCAGCACGGCCCGCTGCTCCCGCACTTCTGCCAGTGTCGCGATCGTCGTCTTGAGCCGGCCCAGCGCCGATGCCGCGCGCTTCTCCAGCGGCGTCGAGAGGCTCGTTCGTGGCGTGGCCTTGACCCGGTCCAGCTCCTCCCATCGCCTCATAATCGCCCCGGCCCGCTCCTCCAGACCCGGACTGTCCGTGTCCAGATTGGCGAGCTGCTCGATCACCTCAGTAGGCAGTTTCCGCGGCACCTCACTGCGAGAGGAAGGGGACGCGCAGGGAGATGCGGGCGAGTTCGCTGGTTTTCGCCGAGCACGGCACGTTGAGTCATTTTCACGCGGTGGACTCACTGCGAGCCGTCCCCCGCCTCTCCTGTCGTCGGAGCACCACGCGTCGCCATTGTATGGACGTCCGAGCCCCGAACAACCCACCGAACCCACCGGTGACGGAGCCTGGAGCACTCAACACACCCTGCGTGGGCTAGACTGGAGCGAATTCACCTTCGTCGCAGGACTAGTCACGGGGGCACGACAGGGGGGAAGTGGCACTATTTGTTTCTATCTGATCCTGACGCGACGACCCCCATTCGCTCGAGGCGCCGGAGTGCGGGGCACCGTGCCCCGCCACCGGTGACCGGTGGTGACACCAGACCACGGTCTGGCGAACGATGGCTCGGGACCTGACGCCAGGCCCCTCGCCAAGCGGCCCCTCTCCCCCATCGTCGGAGAGGTGTCTCCTCCACCCAAGAGTGTTCTCCTGGGCCCACTCGCGACACAACTTTGCCACTCGAACCGCGACTCGGCCCGAGAGGTGGCCTGCGAACTGCCTGAGCGTCCGTCCCTCTCACCACCGGGGCATACCAGAGCGTCATGGCGGGTGCCACCGGGGGCGCGGGCTCCGTCCCACCCAAGCCTCCCGGGAAGGGAGGCGCCTCGGGGAGCGGACCACCCCCGAAGCCACCGCAGCCGGCGAACAAGTGGGTGGCGGGTGCGGCGGGGCTCTGGGCGAGTGTGAAGGACGGGTCGATGGCCGCGAAGACGACCAAGGCGATCGAGGACATCAAGTCGAAGAAGTTCGAGGTTCCTGTACACGTTGATGTCGACTTTATAAAGCCGGTGTACCAGGTACGGGCGCTGGCGGTGAATTCGGGGCGATTTCCAGACGGCCTTGCTACCACCCTCAAACTGCAAAGCCCCGCCGCGGATGAAACCTCGACCCTCTTCCGCTCCCGAACAGTGCCGCGCGAGAAAAGCTCTCGATCTTCCCGTTTCCGATGCGCTCGGGCCCATCCTCCGCCGCCAGGCTCCCCGCGCCCCCGAGCCCCGCCAACAACCTCCCTCCCCCGGCCCTGGCCACGCAGGCAGCGAAGCAAACGGCAGAACAGGCGTGGGCGTCCGTTCCCCTGGAGTTCCGCCCGTACGTGCCCCCGGCGGGGTCGTTCCTGCTCGGGGTGTGGCTGACGTGGTCCGTCAAGGGGCGCCAGCTCCGCGGGGAGCGGGAGAAGAAGCGAAGCCTGCAGAAGCAGGTCCAAGTGCTCACCAAGGAGCGGGACGAGCTGGCCTCCCTCAACCACGGCCTGGAGAAGGCGGGCCGGGGGCCGAGCGACGCGGTGTACGGGAAGACCATCGCCGAGCTGTCGCTAGCGGCTTCCGAGTCTGCCAAGGTAGCGGCGCAGCTGTCGCGCGCCTGCTACATGGACTCAATGGCCACCGACCCCCGGGTGGGGCGGGCGGGCGGGCGGATGACCACGCTCGACTGAGGCCCGGCGCTGCGGAGGCGGACCCGCCGCTTGGCGCGGTGACCGGGAGTGGGGGGGAGGGGGGGGGCTGGTGTTAGGGCGACCTTTCTTGAACCCCTCGAGACGGGTGTTCAAGGAGGGCCCGGGCGGCCGGAAGACTGGCTCCCCACCCTGCGATGCCGGGGGCGTTTCCCCATTCCACAGCCGTGCACTGAAGAGCCCCGACCCCTGTTCCGGCAGATCAGTCGATTCCCGGCTGTGGTACGCGAAGCCACCGGCGCACAGCCTCTCCAGTGACCCGTAGAGGTGCGTTTGGGAGGGGCGTCTTTGGGGGGCGCATGTGGGGATGGAGGAGGGGGCCAAGTCCGATCCCATTCGGATTTACGGCGCGTAAACACGTCGATGGCTCGGAACAATGAGAGACGCGTTGCGCGTCGTCGCCATAACACGATTTGTGCGACCCGCGCGCCCGCCGAAAGGGCCGGGAGGGAAAGGCTTGCGCGAGTTGCTCCGCGGTCCCGGCTCCCCATTTCCCCCATCCTTTCGGCAGCTTCGCCACCCTCGCGATCGGACCAAGACACTTGCGGGGCGCTTCGTCTCGCGTCGGGCCGTTGGAGCTGGGGGACCGGGGGCGGACCCCCGGCCCATGCCTGAGCTGCCCGCAGAGGTCGCTCCCCCATCCCCGAGCAGGGGGGCACGGCGCAGGAAGGGGGGCAGGCGGTCCATGGAGCCGCCTACAGTCCAGCAGCGGGTGAGGATGGTGTCTGTGGCAGAGTCGACCCGCTCAGACGCGGAGCCGCTGATGGAGGAGGAGATGGCGTCGTCACGGCACTTCGCCACCCCCAAGGCGCTCGCCCGCACCAACGACCACACGATCAACCACATGTTCGACAACCTCGGGCTGACCCAGACCCTCAACGCCCTGGCCATCCTCGAGTCGGTCGACGCTGACGCCCTCAGCGGCATGACCTCCCTGGGCAGCATGGTCAACTACTTCACAGCGCCACCCGGGCGGGCCCGGGGCTTCTCGCTGGGGCTGGGCCTCGACAGTATGCAGGGGTCGGGGGCCCTGGTCTCGGGCGGCGCCCGCCTAGAGAGCCTGCGTTCGCGCGCCCAGTCGACCGCCTTCGTCTCCAAGCCCGCGTCCGCGGCGGGGAGCCCGGGGGCGAGCCTCGACGTGACCCCCCAGGAGAGCCGCGCCGTGTCGCGCATGGTGTCGGCGAAGTCCCGCCGCGCCCACGACACGGACTCCGAGTCCGACGCCGAGGGCCCCCCGCAAACGAGTGCGGCGGCCAACATCGTCGGTCGCGTCAGGAGGGACCACAGCATGCGCCGCCGGGCTCTCCACGCCCGGAGCGTGAGGGCGAACGAGGACCTTGACGGCCTCGAGGGGATGGTGGACGGGGACTCCATGGCGGAGCTCGAGGCCAAGATGGCCGCGCTCGAGTCGGAGGACGACTCGGACGGGGAGTCCCCGTCCCCCCGCCGGTCCAAGCTGCTGCAGCACGGTCTGGAGGACTCGGAGGACCACCACCGGCGGCGGGTCGAGCAGCTCTACCTCAAGCGGGAGGCCGAGGCCCGGGCGCACCGGCAGCTCCGTGAGCGGCTCCGGAACCTCCAGGACAAGGAGCAGAAGGCACGCCTCGTAGCCTTCGTGGAGACGGCCCGCGCCGCCACGACCATCCAGCGCTGTTGGCGGGGCTTCATCACTCGCCGGTGGTTCCGCGTCTTCATCCGACGGGCCCGGGAGATGCAGCGCATGCAGGACATCGACCGCGCGCGGCGGGAGGCGCGTATGCGGGCGCAGCGGGACGCCGAGAGGTCCGAGAAGATGATGAACGACAAGTTCTGGCGCAACCGGCAGCGCGAGATGTACACCTTCATGGACAAGCGGGCGCGGTCCCCCAGGCGCTTCTCCCGGATGCGGGCCGACTCCTCGGCCCCCGGGGATAGGGGGACGGAGTCCCCCCCGCCCTCGCCCGCGGCCGTGACGGGTTTGACGCCCAGCGCGTCGCTGCACCTGGAGCCGTCCACCGACTCGGCAGTGCGCCTGGCGCCGGTGGCCGCCGGCGGCCGGCCCGGGGCCGGCTCAGCGACCGTGCTGAGCGTGATGGGCAAGCAGGCGGGGCCTGTTGGCGTGCCCCTCTCCGCCGGACCGGGCACCCGTGGCCGGTTCGCCCGGCCCCGGGGGCCGCGGGGCCCGGGCAGCAGCGCCGCCGGCGCCCTCCTCGTCGAGGCGGACCGCGCCGGCGCAGCTGCGGGGCTCGGGACGCTCGGCGCCTCGAGGGGGGCGTCCCCGGCCCCACCGCTGGACAGGGGCCCGGAGGAGGCCCGCTCCCCGCGGGGGTCCCTGCCCAGGGGCCTCGCGCCCGACAGCAGCCTCGTGGGGGTGGGCGTCGCGAGGGGCGCGCCCGAGGGGCGCGGGCGGCAGGGTAGGCTGGCGGGCGCGGGCCCTTCGGGGTCGGCGGGGGTCCCCGAGGAGCCGGCGCCCGGCCCCGACGTCGCTGTCGTGGCCGTGGATCCCGAAGGCCTGGGCAACAGGGCGCCGGACCGGGGGACGAGGGACTCGTTCCCGACACCCGCCGCGCCCAAGGTCAAGGGGGGCGGATGGGACACGACCCTCATGACGCAGGGGTCCGGATCGGCCGTCTCGGGGTGGGAGGGGGAGGCGGGGACCCCCCTGCTGGGGCCCGGGAGCGAGCCGTCGGGCCTCGCGCCACAGCCCTCGGAGAGCGGAGGCGTCACTGCCAGCCCGGTCTTTGCAGGGAGGAAGGCATCGGGCTTCGGGGCAGTCACCGTCTCGGGCCTGCAGAAGGCCCCCAAGAGGTCGGGGGGGAAGGCGCCCGGCGATCTCGCAGCGGAACCGGGCGCCTCCGCCGCGCGGGGAGCGGCCGACGCGCCGGATGCGCGCGGGGGCATCGGCCTGTCCCTCGAGGCCCGGGCTGTCCCCCGACAGGACTCGCCGGTGCGGCAGCGGGCGACAGCGCAGAGGCTGCCCCGGCAGGACCGGCCAGCTGGGCAGGAGGGGGAGCCCGGGGCAGGCCCTGCGATCCCCGCGGGTGCCGCTGGCCCGCCGGGCCTGCACGGGATGGGAGCACCGATTGCGGGGCCGTGGATGGCGGGAGGCGCCACGCCCCCGCCAGAAGCTCCGAGAGCAGAGGCATCGGTGGGCGGCACCCGGGCACGGGGGCGGCAGCCAGTGCGCCCACTCCTCTTTGGGTCCCGGGAAGTGGGGGCCGCGTCAAACCCCAGGGCGACCGTCGTCACGTCCCCTCTTCACCTCGCCGCCAGCAGGTCTCCCGGCCAGCCCCGGCCCCTCAGCCCACCCCGGGCGGAGCGCGACGCGCGCCCCGCGTCGTCTCGCGGGGACTTTGGGGGAGGCGGCCAGGGCCGCTCGGGGCACGAGGCCCCTCCCGACGTGGGACAGGCCGCCCCTTACGCCGCTGAGGCGTCAGAGACGGCCGATCCCAGCGCCGCGTGGGACGCCCCCGCCGCTGTCGTGGCGCCAATTCGCGCGGTTGTGCACATCCCGCCCCCGGATCCGAGGCCGGGACGCGCGGCGGAGGGCAGAGACCCCCGCACGCAGCAAGACCTCAACGTCATGCTGTTCGGTGCCGACCACGCCCCCGAGCTGCTGGCGTCCATCGCCTCGGCGGTGGTGGAGGCGCGCACGCAGTCCCCGGAGGGGGGGACCGAGCGGCCGCTTGAGGCCGAGGCGAGCAGGGGCGTGCGCGTGCCGGGCCTCCACTCGGGCTCCGTGCTCGACTTCCGGCGCCGTCCACAGGCCAAGAGAGCCCGGGCGCCCCCCAGGGACCACATCCTCTCGTCAGACGCGGCGCGAGTGACCCCAGGGCAGCTGCAAAGGGGGGGGCTGGTCTCGCTGCTGGCAGCCAAGGACGCCGCCCCGACGGCGGAACGCCCGCAGACCAGGGAGCCCTCCCCCACGGGGCGCAGCAGGAGCGAGTCCCCCGCCCGTGGCGGTGAGCGGTCCCGGCTGGGCAGCCCCGCCGCCGGGAAGCCCGTCCCGGGAGCCGACGGCGGGATCGACGAGTTCCCGGTCTCCGCCCCCCCCTCGCCGCCCCGGCGGGGCTGGACGCCCGCAGGCCCCGGCACTGCGCCCGGTCTGGAGGGGCCCAGCGCCCTCTCTGCCAGGCCCCTCGTGGGGGCCGAGGCCCCGGGGGCACCCGAGCTGTTCCGCGGGCCCAAGACGGCGGCGGACGCGGAGGGCAAACTGCCCATCATCCGGTCCCGGTCCAGGCGCCGGTGGAAGAGGAGCGACCGGGGCACCGAGCCGCCGAAGGCCGGGGGCGAGGAGTCCCTCCCCCCGGGGGAGGTCGCCCCCGACCCGGGGACCAAGACGTGGGGGCCCGAGGGCGCCCCCTGGCTCCAGGTGGAAGTCAGCTGGTCCAAGCTGGAGGGGCCGGAGGACCCCTCCGCGCCCCCGCGGGGGAGGGGGGCCCACCCCCCCGTCAGCGTGTCGGGCACCCTCCTGGGTAGCGTCCGGGGGAAGATGTGGGAGAACGGTCACCGGGACCCCGTCTCGGAGACGGCCCGGGCGAACGAGAGGCTCCGCCGGTCGCTGGAGGAGGGGCTGGGCCACGTCCCGCGGGTGCCCGAGGGGACCGTCCCGGAGCTGGCGCAGGAGCTCTCGCAGCAGATCCTCGTGGCCGTGGAGAGTGGGCACCAGATCGGCTCCCAGCTCTCGGTCAACCCCATGGCCAGGGACGACTTCGCCTCCGCCCCCCCGGCGGTCAGGGACGTGACTCGGATCCTCTCCGGCAACCCGCCGCCCCACGCGCTGCCTCCGCCGGGGGCGCACGGGGCAGGTGCCGCTCCCCTGCCCCCCGTGCGGAGCCCCCCGCCGCCGTCCCCTGGGCGGCAGTCACCCTCGCGGGCGGGCAGCGTCGGCGAGGGGCCGTCCTGGGCCGGCCAGGCGTTCCCGGGCCCGCCCGAGGAGCGCCTGCACGGGGCGCAGGAGGAGGAGTGCGGGGCCGTTCCCGAGGTGGGGCTGGTCGGGAGGCCCAAGCTGCGCAGGGGGCGCAAGTCCCCGACCAAGCCGGGGTCCACGTACAACCGGGAGGGGAAGCGGACGGTGGCGGTCGGGTCGCTGACCCCGGGGATCTACTTCATGGCCCCGTCAGCGGAGAAGCGGGCCGCCAAGGAGAAGGGGAGGCGGGTCGAGGCGAAAAAGCCCCCGAAGAAGAGCGGCGCTGGCCGGAGGTCGACCGACTGGCGCAGCGCTGAGAACGACATCAAGGAGTTGATATACCTGCGGAACCGGCCGCAGATCGTCCCGGACGACTGGTTGGCCCCAGAGTTCGACGTGCACGAGGTGGGGGTGGAGGCGAGGGGGCTAGGGGAGGGCGTCGTCGACTTCCCTGTCGCCTGACTGGTGTGTTGCTAGAGCAGCGCCGCCACTGATGCGCGCTGGCGCCCAGGCCGCTGGGCGTTCACTTTTCAATGCATTGGCCAACGGCCGCCGACGAAGAGGGAAATGTTCACGGTGGCGGCCCGAATGATTTTGAGCACCGCGACAGGAACGTTCCGGACCTCGCCCTCGAAAGTCGAGTGGGAGCCAAATGCGAGCGATGGAGTGCGGGGGCCTTTCTGCTGCTGTCCGCCGAGGAGCAAGGCATTTACGGTGACAAGAAAACTCGCGCCGAAACAGCTCATACGCGGCTCCGCCCTGCCCCGGCGCACACCAGCAGTGTCGGGCGCCGGCACGACAAGCGATCAAGCCCCCCCGCCACCCCTGCTCTACGCCCTTGCCTGCAGGTCCCAGCCGACGACGTAGTAGGCGCTGAGCTGGTCGAGTCCGGCGACGGCAGCGATGTTTGGGTCGTCGCGGCCCCCGCTGGGGGTAAGGCCGTGGCAGGGTCGCTCGGCCGGGCGCTGAGGCGGTTCGGCCCCCTCCGGTTCGACTCGGCGGACAACGCGGCCGCGGCGGTGCGGAGCGTCCGCGACGCGTGCACCCCGGGGCACGCCGCCGCCGCCGCCGCCGCCGTCGGCACCGGCTCCCTCGCGCCAGGCCGCGAAGACCTGTCCCAGTGGAGGACCCCGGGGGTCATCTGCGTCGTGAACCCCGCTGCGGGGCGGGGCAGGGGCCGGCAGGAGATGGAGGAGACCGTGCGACCGATGCTCCGGGCCGCCGGGGTGCCGTGGATGGAGCTGGCCACCGGGGGGAGCCTTGACGCGGCCAGGATCGTGGCCCAGCTGCCGCTCGGGGGCCACGTCGCCAAGGTCCGGGCGATCGCCGTGGTCGGGGGCGACGGGACCCTCCACGAGGTGCTGCAGGGGCTGATGCAGCGCCCCGACTGGGACGCCGTGCGGCTCGTGCCCCTGGCGATGGTCGGGTCGGGGACGGGGAACGCCGCCGCGGTCAACGTCGGGATCGCCGGCACGGTCGCCGGGACGCTGGCCGTGATCAAGGGGGCGTCGGCGCCCTTGGACGTCTTCTCCTGCCACGCCCTCCGCGCCTCCCCGAGCGGGGCGCGGTTCGAGCTCCTGCGTTACGGCCTGCTGTCCCTGACGGCCTGCATGATTGCGCGGACAGACCTCGGGACCGATCACCTGCGATGGATGGGGGACGCGCGCTTCACCCTGGGCATCCTCCAGGACATTGCCGGAAACAGGCGGTACCCTCTGGACGTCTTCACGTACAGCGGGGGCGGAGGCGGGAGGGGGGAGGGGCGCCCATCCAGGGCGGCGCCCGCCGGCCCCCGCGACCTGTCCGTGGACGTTCAGGCGCTCGCGGAGAGCTTCTGCTTGGGGGAGCCGCCGCTCTTCAGGGAGCTCCTCGGGGGTGACGGGGAAGGCCACGTGGAGCTGGAGGCGTCCGGACTCCGGGACGTGGGCCGGGTGTTGGCGGCGGCTCTCGAGGGCGCGGAGGGCGTGGAGGGAGCGGAGGGGTGGCAGCGAGTGAGTCAGGGCACGTTCGGCATGTGGGGCGTGTACAACATGCCCTGGATCTCGAGGGATTGCCTGATCTGCCCGGGCCAGGCGCCTGGCTCGGGGGAGCTGAAGGCGACGTGGCTGGCAGAGGACGCGACCCTGGGGGAGAAGCTGGGCGCCCTGCTGGCGAGCGAGGGGCAGGAGGGCGGGGAGCTGCTGGCAAGGCATCGCGCGTACCGGGAAGCGACGTGCCGGGGGGTGCTGGTGATGCCGAGGAGGGGGGGTCCGCGGCACTGGATGAGTCTCGACGGGGAGGAGATTGCGCCGTGCCCCCTGTACCTCGAGACCCACCCGGGGCTGTGCAGGATCGTCGTCGCTGGGGACAGGGAGGGCGACAGGGGCGGCGTGGCGTTCGCTTGAATCGTTCGCTGGAGTCGCCCCCCCCCCCGCTCACTTCCTCCTGGCGAATGCGCCCAGGGCCACGCCTGCAAGGCCGGCGAGGGCGGGGACGAGGTGCTTCTTGAGCTCGTCGAGGGCCGAGGCGGCCCCGGGCTTGGCCCCGGACTTGGGGTCGTCGACCATGCGGAGGTACTTCTTGCCGCTGGGGACGTCCACGTAGTCGACGCTGGGGAACATGTCCCGGGCCTGGGCATCGGGGATGGTCGGGAGGACCATGCACTTGGCGCCGGGGGTCCAGTTGACCGGGGTGGCCACCTTGTGCGAGTCGGTGAGCTGCAGCGAGTCGAGGAGCCGGAGCACCTCGCCGAAGTTGCGCCCGCTCGAGGCCGGGTACAGGAGCTGCGCGCGGAGCTTCTTGTCCTTGATGAAGAAGACGGCGCGGGCCGTGAGCTTGTTCCCCTTGGAGTCCGTCTCGGCCGGGTCGAACATCTCGTAGGCCTTGGCGATCTTGCCCTTGACGTCGGCGATGATCGGGAAGCCCATCGTCTTGCCCCGGGACCACTCAGCCGCCTCGATGTCGGCCACCCACCCCTTGTGTGACGCCGCGTCGTCGATCGACAGGGCGAACAGCTTGACGCCGCGGCGGGCGAACTCGTCGTGGAGCGACGCCACAGTCCCCAGCTCCGTGGTGCACACGGGCGTGTAGTCGGCGGGGTGCGAGAAGAGCACCGCCCAGCCCGACCCGATCTCGGCGTGGAAGCTCTTCAGCGTCCCCATCGACGTCTCGATGGGGCCTGCAGTGTGGGGGGACGGTGGACGCTCCTCGCACCTCCAGGGGGGAAAGGGCGCCTTGACGGGGGTCAAGCGCGAGGATTTGGGTAGATATATGGGTGTTCAAGCATGTCACAGCGTCGGATCTGCTGCACATACCGAATTCGGGCACGATGGCGCCAAGCTTCATCGTGATATCTTTGTTGTTGTTGGTGGGGATATCGAAGGTGGGGGGCACGAGGGAGGGACCGGCGCCGGTTCCGGTTCCTGGGGTGGGGCGGGAAGATATGCCAGTATCGTGGCCGTCCCAGTCCACAAGAGAGGTCCACGACTGTGGTCCTTCCACTTGGCGGCCGAGGTTCGGCTGGGGTCCCCCAGTCAGGGCTGGGCCGTCGGGGCGTCCGGTGTTGCCGTAACAGCACGCCCCCCAGCACCACCGGAGCACCCCCCGCCATGGCCCCCGGCGTTCGCCTGCGCAGTGCAGTTTCCCATTGCGGGCGAGTGTCACCGCCCGTGGGCGCATCGAGAAACGCACCGCGGGACTGCTCAAGCCTTCTCACGTCTCCACTTCCCTTCTCCTGCGAGCACCCATGATGCGCTCCGACACGTGGACGTGAGTACAGCGGCGCTCGTGAGACCGAGAAACCTGCTGCCGACCCTCCCTGCGCGCATTTCTCTCACCACCGCGCCGCTCATACGTCGGATAAACTGCTCCCAGCCCGATGGCACACTTGAGCGGTTGAGCTCGGTCGCGCGTCAGCGGTGGACGATACTTCTTCGGGCTGGCGATTCGGGCTCATTCGCATTCTGTGCAATGTAATAATGTGGCGGGGAAGCCCCGAACGCAGCCCGACGATGAGTTCATGCCACGCAGCCTCGAGGAGGACAAGCTCTTCGAGACCCTCCTCGCCGAGTACTGGCACGACCACGACCGGTGCAGCAAAATCGCCGCCAAGTTGTCAGGAAAGGATGCAGGTGGGCAACACGCACCCTGAAAGGGTGGTCTGTACGGTCTGGAACTCGCCTTCCTTGACCCCCCCCCCTTCTAGCCCTTTGAGAGGCCCGCTCGGGCGACGAGAAACACCCGAAAACCCTATCTATCCGGCGCGGCGTCGTTTTCGATTACGAAAGTCGGTAACCCGCGCCCATGCGCCTCCCCCCCCACAAGCAGGATCGGTGCAGCGGCGGCTGAAGATGCTGGAGGAGGATGTGCGCAACATTGAGGCTGGGCGCACGCCTCTCCCCAACTACGAGGGGGGCGACGGGAAGGGGTCGAAGAAGAAGACGACCGAGCAAGAGCGGCGCAAGGGGATCCCGTGGACGGAGGAGGAGCACCGGCTCTTCCTGCTCGGGCTGGCCAAGTTCGGGAAAGGCGACTGGCGGTCCATCTCGCGCAACTTCGTCATCAGCCGAACGCCCACGCAGGTTGCCAGCCACGCGCAGAAGTACTTCATCCGCCTGCAGCAGATGAACAAGAAGGACAAGAAGCGCAGCAGCATCCACGACATCACCTCGATCGGCGCCTCTTCGGCCCCCATCACGGGGCAGATCCAGGTTGCCGCGCCCTCGACGAACCGCCACCGGCGGATGTAGGGCCGGCGTGCTGTCCCGCTGCCTGCATTGCCTTGCATTGCCTGCCTTGTACCCTGAGAGTTGCACTTCGTATATTCCCTTCCCGTCGAGTACCAGACTAAGAAATCGTTGCCAATGCCTGTCGGGGCTCGACCCCCGTGGGTGCCGCCGTTGCGCCAACACCGCGCTGCCCCGGGCACCCGCGCCGCCGGCCACGGGATCCCGCTCCTGTGACGCCGGCGCCGGGCACCCGTGGGCGGGTTTGAGTGCGCGGGTTATCCGTGCCTACCATTGAACCGGACCTTCATCGGAGAGTGACTGCTCCCGGCTCCCCCAATCTCCTCG
>Ga0181581_10001418_pt1 | contig 18593 bp, 14 predicted proteins | sample 071ome_22_FD_132433 | JGI IMG/M metagenome (GOLD analysis project Ga0181581, IMG submission 132433) | Coastal salt marsh microbial communities from the Groves Creek Marsh, Skidaway Island, Georgia - 071404AT metaG (megahit assembly) | ecosystem: Environmental > Aquatic > Marine > Intertidal... | reverse complement strand
CGCCGGACGTTGGGCAGCACGTACAGCCCCTCGTGCATCTGGGCGAGATCAAGCGCCCGTGTCGAGGCTGCATCGGAATTCATGACGTCCGCGTGATTGTGCGGCGGTTTGTCCATGAACAGAATCTGCCAGAACGACCCCTTGCCGGTCGCGATTGCGGGAACGTTGTTCTTATCCAGAACCTCCTGACATGCCCGGCAAACGTCATCGGCCAGTGCATGCAGATCCTTGTAGAACGACGGCTTCTTCAGTTCGGCCAGCGTCGCGATCCCGGCCACGGCGGCGATCGGATTGCCGTGCAGCGTGCCGTTTACGTAGGAATAATTCGCCTGCCCTTTGTTGCGCGGGTTCATCAGATCCAGGTATTCGGCCTTCCCGCCGACGAAGCCCAGCGGACCGCCGCCGCCAACAATCTTTCCGTAGCTCGCGATATCCGGCAGTACGCCGAAATATTCCTGGGCGCCGCCCAGCGCGAGCCGGAAACCCGTCACGACCTCATCAAAGATCAGGATGACGTCGTTTTCGTCGCAAATTCGGCGCAGTCCGGGCAGGAAATCGTCATCGGGGAGGATAATCCGCTGCAGGGGTTCCACAATGATCGCAGCCAGGTCATCGCGATGCTCTTCCACGATACGGCGGGCGGTTTCCAGATCGTTAAACGGCGATACCAGCACGTTTTCGGCCATATTTGCCGGCAGGCCTCCGGTATCCGGACGTCCCTGCGGGTAGTTCGACAGCGCCGTGGGTGTCACGCTGAACGCCGAATAATCGTGATTGCCGTGGTAGGCACCTTCGAATTTCAGAATCTTGCTTCGGCCGGTGGCCGCTCGCGCGGTGCGCATGGCATAGGCCGTCGCTTCCGAGCCGGTCGTTGTGAAGGCGACCCGGTCGGCACAGGGTATGATCGCCTTAAGGTCTTCCGCAAGCTGGATGCATTGTTCGTTCAGCGTACCAAAGAAATGGATTCCGCGTTCGGCCTGATCCTTGACGGCTTCGACCACCGTCGGAAAAGCATGCCCGAGGATCAGCGCCCCAGCGCCGCCCACGTAATCTATGTACCACCTGCCGCGTACATCCTGGAGTCGCGAACCCTCGCCTTTGTGGATGACGAAACGGACGTCGTCAGGCAGCGAGTAACTGCCCAGCCCGGCGCCCGGCAGACTGTCGGTTGCAACTTTGTAATAATCTTCATGCGCCATCGCGCCCACGGGTTCGAGCGGGTCCGAAAGAGCGGTATCTGCAGGTGTCATTGAAATACTTTCCGGTAAAAGTTTACGGCCCGGAGGCTACTCCCGGGACGCGCTGGAAACAAGCAAACTCAGTCGTCGTAGCTCCGGCGGCAATCGAGCGAACCGGAGTCATGGACGTTGACCGTCCAGCCCGGCGGCACCACCGAGGTGCCGCCCGCTTCCTCGATGATCATGGGGCCCTGAAAAACTTCGCCCGCGCCCATCTTCGTGCGGTCCATGATCGGACAGTCCGTCCAGTCGTCGCCGAACCAGACCTGACGGCGCTCGATCACAGGATCGCCGGCTTCGTCGACGGTGAAGCTGAGTTCCGGCTTGTCGATAAGGCCGAGAGAAAACAGGCGAATATTCACAAGTTCCACGTCGCTGTGGCGGTCCGCACGGCCAAAGGTCTGTTCATGCCGGTTGTGGAACGCCTCGCGCAGATCGTCCCACGTGGCATTGTCCGGAACGCAGGAGATGGACAAGGTGAAGGACTGGCCGACATAGCGCATGTCGACCGTGAAGGTATGTTCGTGACGGTCTTCCCCGAACCCGTCGGCCGACAGCATCCCGGCGGCCTCCTCGCGCATGCCGCCCGCTTTCGTCTTGAATTCTCCGATATCGAGGCTGTCCAGCGGACCGCCCCAGGCAGTGACAAAATCGTGCCGCAGATCTGCCAGCAACTGCCCCAGCGCCGACAGATGCCCCGGGAACCGCGGCACGATGACCTGCGGGATCGACAATTCTTCGGCAACCAGAAACACGTGCATCGGCCCCGCACCGCCGAAGCCGAGCAACGCGAAATCGCGCGGATCGAAGCCGCGATGGACCGAAACCTCCCGAACTGCGCCGGCCATTTTGGACACCGCGATGCGTAGCACGCCGTCGGCAAGCTGAACCGGCGATCCGGCGCCATCGCCCAGCTTGTCGCCGAGGTCCTTGAAAGCCTTTTCCGACAGTTCCTTTGAAAGCTGCAGCCCGCCCGACAGCGTCCGGTCGGTCGGCAGGCGGCCGAGCATCAAATTGGCGTCGGAGATCGTTGGTTCCGTGCCACCACGCTGATAGCAGGCTGGTCCCGGCATGGCACCCGCACTCTGCGGGCCGACTTCCAGCGTGCCGTCGGGCTGGACCCAGGCGATGGAACCGCCGCCGGCGCCGATGGTGTGGATATCCAGCTGCGGCACCTGAAGCGGATAGGCATCGATCTGGTTGGAATGGCTGATCCGCGGCGTCAACTGGTGGATCAGCGCTACATCGGTGCTGGTGCCACCCATATCGAATGTTATGCAGTCGTCGACACCCGCCATTTCGCAGATACGCACCGCGCCGCCGGCGCCGCCGACCGGGCCGGACAGGAACGTACCGGCCGCGAACTTCGCCGCCTGGTCCAATGTCATGACGCCGCCGTTAGAGCCCATGACGTTCACCGGCGCGGAAATGCCCTGCCCTTCGAGTTCGCCCGCCAGCGTATCCAGATAGGTCGTGATGACCGGGGTCAGATACGCGTTAAGCACGCAGGTGGAGAAGCGTTCGAATTCGCCTTTCTCCGGCACCACGCCGGTGGATGCGCAGACCGGGATATCTCCGGCCAGTTCCTGCAGTTTCTCAAGCGCCACTGACTCGTTCGCATCGTTGCGATACGCATTCATGAAGGCAATCGCGATCGCCTCGACGCCGTTCTCGCGGAACCTCTCCATGATCGGCGCGAAATCGATCTCGTCCGCGGGTTTCAGTATTTCGCCGTCCGCCGCCACGCGCTCGTCGACCTCTATCCGAAGATCGCGTGTGACCAGCGGCTTGGGCCGGACGAATTTGATATCGAACAGTCCGCCGATCAGGCGCCGCGTCCGACCGATTTCCAGCGTGTCGCGGAACCCGTCCGTGGTGACCAGACCCGTCTTTGCCCCCTTGCGTTCCAGCAAAGCGTTTGTCGCAATGGTGGTGCCGTGCACGAAGGCGCGTATTTCCGCGTAATCGATCCCCAGCTTCTCCAGCGCGCCCAGCACGCCTTCCCACTGCTTGCCGGGAATGGACGGGACCTTCTCGGAGAGAAGCTCCTGCGACTCGGTATTCAGGCACAACAGGTCGGTGAAGGTGCCGCCGACGTCGATGCCGACGATATATTTTTGTTCTGACATTTTTTCCTGCTCACGCTGCTGTTGCGGGTTGAGAAACCGTGGCGCGTATCCGAACGCGGTCGCCTGGCGCGGCGCCCACAATATCGAGGCTCGTTGGGCTTACGACGACAGCGTCGCCCTCGCCCGCGATCCTGACCCAGGCGCGCAACGGGGCGCCTCTGCCCGTGACGAGCTCGGCCAGATCGCTATCGGACACGCCGATTTTGTCCGCCAGCGCCTGCGGCACCAGAATCTGCCGCCGCGGCCCGTCCGCGAGTTCTTCATTCGCCAGCTCCAGCGTCGCCCATACGCGTTCCCCGGCCATGTCTTTTCGGCGTGCCTCGGTCGCCGCTGCATCGACAGCCCCGTCCCGTAAAATCACGCCGAAACGGGCTTCGGCATCGGCTTCGGACAGATACCGTTCGGCGACATCCGCCCGGACCTTTTCTGGATCCCGCGCAAGCGGGTCGCCGTACCCGCCGCCGCCGGCCGTTTCCTCGCGCACGATGTCTCCGGGCCGCAGCGGGAAGCCGGATACCTTGCCGGGCATGTCGGACGGCTGCACGACCTGACCGTCGCGAATGACGGTAAAACTGTTCGCCGCCCCGTTGGACGCGCCCTCCACGCCGTAGGGGGGAATCACGTTCTTTTCCGAGATCACCGACAGCGCGCCGCGGCCCGACAAGATGCGCACATCGCGGCGCAGCCCGAAGCCGCCGCGGAATTCGCCGTCGCCGCACATGCCTTCGCGCACCTCGCAGCGTTCGATCCGCAGAGGGAACTGACCCTCGACCATTTCGACCGACTGGATCGAGTTGAAATCCCCTTCGTTGAAACTCCGCACCGCGTTGGAGCCATCCACGCCGTCGGAGGCGCCAGTGCCGCCCGCGGGCCATTCGTAATGAATGTAGTTTCCGCCTTCATCGCCCGCGCCGGAAATGATGACATGGTTCGCACCGCCCTTCAGATCGCCGACCGTCATTTCGGGCGCGACCTTGCCCATCGCCGCCGCGACCACGGAATCGATCAGGAACTTGCATTCCGCCATGCCGCCGCAGGGTGCATCGTTTCGGGCATTGATGAAGGTCCCTTCTTCCGAGATCACGGTGATCGGATTGAACGAGCCCTGGTTGATCGGCGTTTTCGGATCGAGGAACGATTTGACGATCGTCCCGACCGCGTTCAGCGCCATCGCCGGGCCGCAATTGGTCGGGCCGTTTGTCTGCGGCGACGTGCCGGTAAAATCGGCTGTGATCTCGTCGCCCTTCACGGTCAGCTTCAGCTTGACCACCAGGGGGTCCGGGTTTGTGCCGTCGCTTTCGATATAGCCTTCGGCGAAATAATCACCATCGGGACGCTCGGAGATCTTGGCGCGCAGCTGGCGTTCGGACCGGTCGATCAGTTCTTCGATCCCGCTCAGCAACCCGTCGCCGAACCGCTTGTAGAGACGCTGCAGATGTTCTTCCGCCTTGCGACCGGTGCCGACCATGGCATTGAAATCGCCCAGCCTTTCGGAGCGCGCACGCATGTTGTTGAACAGCAGATTCATGAACGGCTCGTTCAGCACCCCGCGGTCGCAGATCTTGGTCGGCTCGATCCGGATGCCTTCCTGGATGATCTCATTCACCCGGCCGGACAGGCTGCCGGGCGTCATGCCGCCCACGTCGTTCCAGTGACAGCGCATCGCGGCGAACATCCCGAGTTTACCGTCGAAGAACACCGGCTGAAGCATCAGCACGTCGTTCAGATGCGTGCCGCCCGTATAGGGATCGTTGTGAAGGAACAGATCGCCTTCGTTGATATCGTCCTTGAACGTGGCAACGACCTGCTGCGTCGAATACGGCACAGCGAAGATATGGATCGGGTGATCCGCCAGCCCCTGGGCCACCTGACGGCCATCCGCCGACATCAGCGCGCAGGAAAAATCGTGTCCTTCGTAGATGATCGGCGCATAGGAGGAATGGATGATATTCGCCCGCATTTCGTTCACCACGGCGATGAGCGATTCCCGGATCAGTTCCAGCTGCACAAGATCTTTCAAAACGGCCTCCAACAGGTTCGATGGGCGGATCGGTCACCACGATGTAGCAGCCGCTAAGCTTGATTCCAAGATAATTTTACACTAACGTAAAATGAAATTGCAAAGTTCTTCGCGGCGGGGATGAATCCGATCTAACAGACCGGACCCGAAACTATTGGCCGGGGCGGTTTCGCGCTCTAAATTCACGTCATAAAAAAGGCACAGGCGTCATGACAGAACCTACCTCCCACGTGGACACTTTCATCATCGACAACATGCCGGGCCGGGAATTGTGGTCCGATATGGACTATTCCGTTCTGCCCGAACTCGCCGCCTACCCGGCCCGTTTCAACGTCGCAGACGTTTTAATCGATCAGCAGGTCGCAGCCGGATACGCGGATACAGCGGCCATTATTTTCGGCGACGAAACCTGGACCTACAGAGACCTGATGCATCGTGCGAACCGGATCGCGAACGTACTGGTCGAGGATTACGGCTTCGTGCCCGGCGAACGGGTGCTGATCCGCAGCGGAAACCATCCGATGCTGATCGCGTCCTGGCTCGCGGTGCTGAAGGCGGGTGGCGTTGCGATCACTACCATGCCGGTGCTGCGTGAACGCGAACTCGTCTATATGATCGGCAAGGCGAAAGTGCGTTTCGCCATCTCGCACGACAATCTGGCGGAAGACATCGACAAGGCCAAAAACGGCGCGCCGGATCTCGAACACATCCTTTATTTCGGGGCCGAGAGGGACGATTCCCTCGAAAAGGCGATGGACGGAAAATCCGACGCATTCGACAACGTGGACACCGCCACCGACGACCCGGCGATCATCGGGTTTACGTCCGGTTCCACGGGCACGCCGAAGGGCACACTGCATTTTCACCGGGATATTCTGGCCGCCGCCGACTGTTTTATCGGTCATGTGGTCAAGATCCGGCCCGGCGATATCGTCTGCGGCAGCCCGCAGATCGCTTTCCTGTACGGTCTGTGCGCCTTCATCGCCGATACGTTCCGTTTTGGCGCAACAGCCGTCCTGCTTGAACGCGGCACGCCGGAAGCCGTGCTGCAGACCATCCAAAAGCACAAGGCGACGATCTGCTTTTCCACCCCGTCCGGCTACAAGCTGATGCTGGACAAGGCGCGCGACTACGATCTCTCGTCCTTGCGGGAATGCATCGGCGGCGGCGAGCCGCTGCTGCCCGCCATTTTCAACGAATGGAAGGAGATCACCGGCGTCGAGATGATCAACGGCCTCGGCATCTCCGAGCTTCTGCATATCTTCATCTCGGCCAGCGGCGACGACATCAAGCCCGGCGCAATCGGCAAGGCAGTCCCCGGTTTCCAGGTCCGGGTAGTCGATGAAGATTTCAACGACGTGAAACCGGGTGAAACCGGGCTGATGATCGTCAAGGGCCCCAACGGATGCCGCTATCTCGACGATCTCGAGAAACAGAAGGCCTATATCCACGACGGCTGGAACAAATCCGGCGATCTGTGCCGCATCGACGAGGACGGGTATTTCTATTACGAGGCCCGCACCGACGACATGATCCTGACCGGCGGATACAACGTGTCGGGACTGGAAGTCGAAGCGGTGCTGCTGGAACACCCGAAAGTTCACGAAGCCGCCGTCGTCGGCACGCCCGACAGGGATCGTGGCCAGATCGTAAAAGCGTTCATCATTCCAAAGAATTCCGACGATGTCGGCGACGACACCGTTTCCGAGTTGCAGAATTTCGTGAAATCGCAGATATCTGCGTTCAAATATCCGCGGGCGGTGGAATTCGTCGATGAGTTGCCACTGACCGCTACCGGCAAGATCCAGCGCGGCGCCCTGCGTCAGATGGAGCGCGAACGCGCCGAAAAAGCCGGCATTATCTGAACTTTCAATAACGGAAACCTCACCATGTCCGACCTGAACAACCTCGACGCCGACACCATCGATTTTCTGACCACGCGCCGCTCCACCGTCGCGCGCATGATGGACGGGCCAGGCCCGGGCGACGAAGATCTGAAGAGAATCATGGAAGCCGGAATGCGGGTACCGGATCACGGCCGCCTGACCCCCTGGCGCTTCATCGTCATCCGCGGAGACGCCCGCGAAAAACTGGGCGATGTAATCGCCGAGGCGTACAAGAAGAACAATCCGGACGCGATCGAGGAACAGGTAGAGATCGAACAGGAACGACTGACCCGGGCGCCGGTCGTGATCGCCGTCGTCTCCCGCGTGCAGAAAGAACACAAGATTCCGGAATGGGAACAGATCCTGTCGTCCGGCGCCGCCTGTCAGACCATGCTGATCGCCGCCCAGTCCATGGGGTATGCGGCGCAGTGGCTGACGGAATGGTACGCCTACGACGCCAACGTCAAACAGGCGATCGGCGCGGAAAGCGGCGACGAAATCGCTGGTTTTCTGTATCTCGGAAACGGCACCGGGGAACTGTCGGACCGGGCAAGGCCGGCATACGACGACATCGTCTCGGAGTGGTCGGCTTAAGGCCGATTATTCATCAGATAATGGTTTAATTTATACTATCAAACCATTGATAATACGACCTTTCCCTGTACTTTTCGCTCTGTAATAATCCGGCACGCCTCGACCACCTGATCCATGGGATACACCGCCTGCACGGGCACGTGAATCTTACCCGCGGCGATCATGTCGAACAGTTCCGCCTGGACCCTCTGCACCCAGGCCGGGTCGCGGTCCCGGTACTCGGCCCAGTTCACCCCGGTAACGGCGATGTTCTTGAGCAGAGCGTAGTTGACCTTGAACGACGGAATGGTGCCGCCGGTAAATCCGACCACCACAAGACTGCCGCCAAAATTCAACGCCCGGACGGATCCGTCGAACACTTCGCCGCCCACGATTTCGATGACGATGTCGACCCCGCCACCGGTAATTTTCCTGATGTCCTCGCGGATTGAATCCCGAACCCCTTCGCCCGAGACATCGATGACGTGATCGGCGCCGTTCTCACGCGCCAGTTCTTCCTTGGACATGGTGGTCAGACCGGCGATAACTTCGCAGCCCCACGCCTTGGCCAACTGCATCGCAGCCAGCCCGACGCTGCCGGACGCGCCGGTAACCAGGACCTTGTCGCCTTCCTTGACGTGCGCACGGGCCACAAGCGCGAAATGCGCCGTCTGATAGGCGATACCGATCGCCGCAGCTTCTTCGAACGACACGTCGTCGGGAACGGGATAGCACTGGGATTCGTCGGCCAGGACCTCCTGCGCATAGGTGCCGTATTCGACCTGTACCATGACGCGGTCGCCGACTTTCAGCCTGTCGACGCCGTCGCCGACCTCTTTAATGACCCCGGCGCCTTCCTTGCCGGGCGAAAACGGCAAAGGCGGCCTGACCTGGTATTTCCCTTCCATGACCAGCAGGTCCGGAAAATTGATGGCGGCCGCCCTGTTGTCGACCACAACCTGCCCCGGACCTGGTTTAAGAGACTCCAGTTCCTCTATGACGAGGTTTTCCGGCGGTCCCAACTCTCTGGCAACGATAGCCCGCATATCGCAAACGTCCTTGTATATTCATTGGATTCTGGGCGGCCACTGTATCGAAGAATGGGATTTTGACAACTTATTTTACACTAATGTAAAATTATGTTTGGCCTGACGGGAATTCGCGCTACACAGGAAGGCGAGACACCTTGAACAGGAGCAAGACATGCTGATCGGCATCCCCAAGGAAATCAAATCTTTCGAAAACCGGGTCGGCATGACCCCGGCCAGCGTCCGGGAAGCGGTCGCCGCCGGTCACAAGGTGCTGGTGGAACGCAATGCCGGCCACACCATCGGTTTCGACGACGCAGACTACCAGACCGCCGGCGCCGACATCGCAGGATCGGCATCGGATGTTTTTGACGCGGCGGACATGATCGTAAAGGTCAAGGAGCCGCAACCGTCGGAAATCGGCATGTTGCGGGACGGACAGATCCTGTTCACGTACCTCCATCTCGCGCCCGACGAAGCCCAGACCCAGGGCCTTCTCGACAGCGGCTGCACGGCGATCGCATACGAAACCGTCACGGACGATCGAGGCGGTCTGCCCCTTCTGGCCCCGATGAGCGAGGTCGCGGGCCGCATGGCGGTTCAGGCGGGCGCGACATGCCTTGAAATCGCCCAGGGTGGACGCGGTGTGCTGTTGGGCGGCGTGCCGGGCGTGACGCCGGGCAAGGTGGTTGTCATCGGCGGCGGCGTGGTCGGCGGCAATTCGGTTTTCGTCGCGACCGGCATGGGCGGACATGTCACTGTGATCGACCGCGACATCCGTCGTCTTGCGGAAATCGACGCCCAGTATAAAAGCCTGATCACGACCCGGTTTTCGAACCAGACGAATATCGAGGAAGAGGTCCTGAGCGCGGATCTCGTGATCGGCGCGGTGCTGGTGCCGGGCGCGGAAGCGCCGAAGCTGGTCACCGCCGACATGGTCAGGAAGATGAAACGCGGCGCCGTGATCGTCGACGTCGCGATCGACCAGGGCGGGTGTTGCGAAACCAGCCGCCCGACCACCCATGACGACCCAACCTATGTCGTCGACGGCGTGGTGCATTACTGCGTCGCCAACATGCCGGGCGCGGTGGCGCGCACGTCCACCTTCGCCCTGAACAATGCCACCCTGCCCTTCGCGCTGAAGATTGCGGGTCTGGGCGTGAAAGAAGCGCTCGCCGCCGATCCCCACCTCATGGCAGGATTGAATGTCCACGCCGGGAAACTGACCTACGAAGCGGTGGCAACGGCGCAGAACCGGGATTACGTGCCGCCGCAGGACGCGCTTGCCGGCTGAAATCGGAGACCGTCATGATTGTCGAGATGCGTATCTACACCTGCCACGTCGGCCAGGCCGGGCCTTATATCCAGCTTTATCGCGAAAAAGGACTGCCTATTCAGGAGCCCATTCAGGGCAACCTGCTCGGCATGTATCAGAGCGAATTCGGTCCCATGAACCAGGTCATCCTGCTGTGGGGCTACGACAGCGAGGAAGACCGCCGCGAACGGCGCGCCAGGCTGCCGGACACGCCGGGCTGGATGGAGTTCATGCGTGAAGCGGCACCGATGATCCAGAGCGAGGAGAGCCGCTTGTTGAAGCCGGCTTGATCTCCTACCCAGCCCCCAGGCTCCGCAGCACCATTTTGTTGTACATCTCGATCAGTTCGGGTACCGGCATCGATTTGCCGGGCTTGTACCAGCGCGCCGCCCAGTTGCAGAGGCCGAGAATGCCGAGATGGGCGATGCGCGCGTCGAGGGTGGCGTCGAACACGCCTTTGTCCTGCCCTTCCTCGATGATGGCCACCCAGAGCCGTTCGTAGTCGTCCCAGATGGGGCGCATTTCGGCGAGCACGTCCTCGTTTTCCGAGAAATAGTCGTCGCGCAGGGTTATCTGGGATTCGGCAAAGCGATGTTCGAACCGCATCAGGTGATTTTCGACAGTGCGCCGCATCTTCTCGTCCGGCCGCGCGTCGCTTTCCTGAATCTCCTTTACCCGGTCGCGGAGCTGCAGGCCAAGCGGTTTGATGATTTCAATCAGGATCTGCGATCGGTTGGGAAAATAGTAATAGAGCCCTTCCCGCTTGATACCGACCTCGCGGGCGATATCGTCCAGCGAGGTATTCGCATAACCCTTGCGCAGAAAAAGTTCCTGCGCGGCTTTCAGAATTTCTTCGCGCCGGCTTTCGCGGCGCTGTTCGGCGGCGGTGCGCTGGGCGGTCACGCGGTTCCCCTTTCGCCCGTATTTTTTACGGATGCGTAAAGTTTTTCAAGCTCCGCATAAACCGTCTCCACCGTCAGGCCTTCCATCAGCGAATTCGGGCTGGTGTGGTCGAACCCATCCGCCAGAACGATTTCCTTGAAGGATTGTGGCGTCCGAACCGAAGCGCTGCGATCGCCCCAAGGTCCGTAACGTATCTCGGACGACGGACCGAACAGCCCCAGTGTCGGGGTGCCCACGGCCGCCGCAACATGCATCAGTCCGGAATCGTTGCCGGCATACAGGTCGGAGCGTTCGATAACGGCAGCGGCAGTCCGCAACGGCTGCCCCATCAGGTTGATGCACCGATCCGCCGGCAGCGCACTCAGCATAGGTTGCGCCATTGGTCGTTCGGACTCCGCGCCCAGTACGGCGATCGCCGCACCGGGAAGAAAACCTTCCGCGCTCGTCGCCCGCCGGGCAACCTCGGCGAACCGGTCCGGCGGCCATTGCTTCCCGCCCCAGTTCGCGGTCGGCCCGATGGCCAGCACCGGGCCGTTTTCCGGCATCAACCCGCGCGCCGTCGCCCTATCTGCATCGGACAGCCAGAGACAAGGCGCTGGCGGCGGCTCTATTCCCGTCAGCCGACCCAGTTCCGTCACACGGTGAATGCTCTCATCGCGATGGGCGCCAATCACACGCCTGCCGGCCCACAAAAACCGGGCCAGCGCCGATCCGCGCAGATCGCACACGATATCCCAGCGCGTTGAAGCGACGGACGCCCAGAGCAACAGCCAGTGGCTGTGAAAACGCTTTTTCTCGGTAACGATCATTCGGTCGAGGTTCGGAACCGTCTCGAACAATGGAGCGGCGGGGGCGCCGCAGGCGACGGTAAAGCGGGCATCGGGATACCGCGCCGCGAAATCCGCAATGACGCCTGTCGACAAGACGGCATCGCCGATCCGTGTCGCGGTGATAAAAAGTATATTCAACGAAACGTTATCCCCGCCTGCCTGCAATCCTGACACGGATGTAACAGCTGGGACGATTCAGCAACAGGTCCGGTGAACCGATCCGATTGAACCGCCGGCAACGGTCTGTTACGCAGGGTGACATCCGCGCAACGCCGGATATCTTGGAAAGCATCGATCTTGACCGCTCCCGCCGCCCCCGGCGCCTACAAGCCCACGCTCAACAACGTGCGCGGCATTCTCTGGATGCTGGCGGCTGTGACCACGCTGACCACGATGTTCGCAATCGTGAAGCAGATGTCCACCGAGGTGCCGGTTTTCGTTGTCGCGCTGGCCCGCACCTTCTTCGCGTTGTGCATGCTGACCCCCTGGCTGGTGAAAAACGGCATCCCCGCCATCCGGACGACGCGACCCGGCCTGCATTTCGTGCGATCGTTTTTTGGCATCACGGCCTTCGTCTGCGTCGTGTTCGCGCTCGAACATCTCATCCTGGCGGATGTAATGGTGCTCGCCTTTACGTCGCCCTTCTGGTCGATCCTGATCGGCGCCATCGTCCTGCACGAGGCCATTCGCGGCCGCCGTGTCGCGGCGACCCTGGTCGGATTTTGCGGCGTACTGATGATCGTCAAACCGCAGGGTGGTATCGAGCCGGCGATGCTGCTGGCCCTGCTCAGCGCCGTGCTGTCGTCCTGCGCCATGATTTCAATGAAAAGCCTGTCGGCGACCGAACCGCCGACGCGCATCGTGTTTTACTTCATGTTCTTCGGCACGCTGATCATGCTGCCCGGCGCCGTCATTACCTGGGAAACGCCGACGCTGGTACAGACCGGCTGGCTGCTGCTGGCGGGAATCCTCGGCGCCATCGGCCAGGATTTCCTCGCCCGCGCCTACGACGCCGGCGAGGTCGGAATCGTCGCTCCGTTCGACTTCATGCGTCTGCCGGTCGCGGCCTTGCTCGGCTATCTGGTTTTCAACGAACTGCCCGACCCCTGGTCCATCGCCGGAACCATCGTCATCATCGCCTCGGCGCTCTACCTGATGCGCCGGGGGCGCGTCGAACAGCGCGAGCGCCGCGAAGCCGATAAATAGAATGACTGCAAAAAACAGAATCCCGTCGCCCCTTCGGAAAGAGGGTTAGGGAGAGGGGGAAGGCCTCTCGGCCCGAAGACAGTTGGCCGGAAAGATCACCCCCCCAGCCCTCCCCCTCAAGGCGGAGAGGACTATTTTGGTATCTACTTCCGCTTCGAGATCGGTTTCACCTTGCGCTGTTTCACGCCGCCATAGGCGCTGAGCGGGCGGATCAGGCTGTTGTTCGCGTTCTGCTCAAGCACGTGCGCCGCCCAGCCGGTGATACGGCTCATCACGAAGATGGGCGTATACATGTCTATCTCGAAACCCATCAGGTAATAGGCGGGCCCGGCGGGGAAATCGAGATTGGGATGAATTCCCTTCTCGTTGATCATGATGTCCTGCAGGATATCGGAGATTTCGAGCCACCTGGTGTCGCCCTTCCATTCGGCAAGGTCCTCCAGCGCCGCACGCATTGTGGGGACGCGGGAATCGCCCTGCTTGTAGACCCGGTGGCCGAAACCCATGACGAGTTCCTTGTTGGCCTGCTTGTCACGCAGCCATTTTTCGGCCCGCGCGGGCGTTTTGATCTCGAGCAGGTTGTGCATCACGGCTTCGTTCGCGCCGCCGTGAAGCGGCCCTTTCAACGATCCGATCCCACCCGTCACAGCGCTGTAGATGTCGGAGCGCGACGACGTGATGACGCGGGCGGTAAAAGTTGATGCGTTGAAGCTGTGTTCGGCGTAAAGGATCAACGAAATATCGAACGCGCGGATGACTTCCTTCGGCGGCACTTTGCCGAAACACATATGGAAAAAGTTCTCCGACATCGACAGATCCTTGCGCGGAGAAATCCGCTTCAGACCTTTGCGGAACCGGTAATCGGTCGCGATCATCGTCGGGATCTTGGCCAGCATGTTCATCGCCCGGTCGAGATCCTTTTCCGCGGGCTCCCCGCCCCAGGCGGTTTCAGTGGTACCCAGATAACTGACCGACGTTCGCAGCGTGTCCATCGGGTGGGCGCGCTTCGGGTATTGCCGGATGACCTCGACATGCGCGCGCGAAATATTGCGCCGGCTGCGCTCGTCCTGTTCGAATTTGCGCAGCTGTGCGCGCGTCGGCAATTCGCCGTGCCACATCAGATAGGCGACTTCCTCGAACCGGCAATTGGCGGCGAGGTCCTGCACCGCATATCCGCGATACGTCAGCGAATTGGTTTCGGGCATCACCTTGGACACGGACGTGGTGTCGACCGTTACCCCGGCGAGTCCCTTGTAGATCGTCGGCTCTGCCGTTTTGGTCTTTTTCGCCTTTTTGGGCTTCTTCGCCGTTTTCTTGTTCGCTTTCTTCGCCATCACTCGTCTCCCTGCCCTTCGAGTTTGAAATTGAAGATGTCCTGATCGAACCGGTTGTAATCCTCGTAATGGATCACTTCGTAGAGTCGCGCCCGCGTCTGCATGCGGTCGACGATCTCCTTCTGCGTACCCTGCTGTTTGATCGCCGCGAACCCGTCCTCGACGGCCTTCATCGACAGCCGCAGCGACGTTACCGGATAGATCGCGATATTATAACCGAGCTTCTCCAGTTCTTCCTTGGTCAGCAGCGGCGTCTTGCCGAATTCGGTCAGATTTGCGAGGAGCGGAACATCGATCTCCTCGCGCACCTTTTCGTATTCCTCCCAGCCCTGCAAAGCTTCGGGAAAAATCGCATCGGCGCCCGCATCGATATACGCCTTGCAGCGGTCGATCGCTGCATCCAGACCTTCGGATGCCCGCGCGTCGGTACGCGCCATCAGCAGGAAATTATCGTCTTTCTTCGCATCGGACGCGGCGCGCAGCTTCATCGTCATCTCACGCACGGGCACGATCGATTTGTTGTCCAGATGTCCGCAGCGCTTCGGGTTTACCTGGTCCTCCAGATGACAGCCCGCCAGGCCCAGTTCCTCGAATTCCTGCACGCTGCGCGCCGCGCTCATCGGCTCGCCGAACCCTGTGTCGATATCGATCAGCGCCGGCAGGTCGGTGACGCGCGAAATCTGGCGTCCGCGCTGGGACACTTCGGTCAGTGTCGTCAGGCCGATATCCGGCAGGCCGAGCTCCGCCGACAGCGCCGCACCCGAGATATAAACCCCGTCAAAGCCCTGTTCCTCGATCACCAGCGACACGATCGGTGCATGCGCCCCGGGAAACTGCAACAGACGGCCCGTCGCAAGTTCCTCGCGGAACGCCGCACGCTTCTCCGCTGCCGTTTTCTTGCCGAACAGCATCAGAAAATGCCCCGGTCGTCACGCGTCGCGTGGTCGAGCGAAGCGCCGTCCAGCATGACATGCAGACCGCCCAGTTCCCTGGCGGTGAGTTCCGGCAGCCGCTGCACGGTATCAAGGAAGCGGTCGCGCTCTCCGTCGCTGACGATGCCCTCTACCAGCGTATTAAACTTGTTGATGTAGTTCTCCCGCGCGAAGGGCCGCGCGCCGGCCGGGTGCGCATCCGCAACGGCCAGTTCGTCTTCCAGCGTCGAGCCGTCTTTCATGGTGATGACGACACGCCCGCCGAACGCCCGCTGATTGGGGTCCGGATGATGATAGCGCTCGGTCCATTTCGGGTCTTCCACCGTCGAAATGCTGTGCCACAGTTTCACGGTGTCCGGTCGCTGCGCGCGTTCCGGCGCGTAGGATTTGACGTGGTGCCACGCCTGATCCTGCAGCGCGACGGCGAAGATATACATGATCGAATGATCCAGCGTTTCACGGCTGGCGTTCGGGTCCATCTTCTGAGGATCGCCGGCGCCGGTGCCGATCACGTAATGCGTGTGATGGCTGGTCTGGATGACAATATTGTCGATCGCGTCGAAATCGGAAATCTGCGCACCCATTTTGCGCGCTAGGTCGATCAGCGCCTGGCTCTGGTATTCCGCTGAATGTTCCTTGGTATAGGTTTCCAGAATCGCACGTTTGGATTCTCCCGGTTCGGGGAGCGGCACGGTATAGTTCGCGTCCGGCCCGTCGAGCATCCAGGCGATCACGCTGTCCTCGCCCTCGTATATCGGCGACGGCGCACCCTCGCCCCGCATGCAGCGATCGACCCCCTCGATGGCAAGCTTGCCGGCATGAGCCGGCGCATAGGCTTTCCAGCTCGAGATTTCTCCTTTGCGGGACTGGCGCGTGGTGCAGGTGACGTGCAGTCCCTGCTGTACCGACTGGTAAATCGTCTCCGTATCCAGTCCCAGCAGCGTGCCGATCGCTGCAGAGGCCGACGGACCGATATGGGCGATGTGATCGATCTTGTGTTCGTGCAAACAGATGCCTTTCACCAGATTGACCTGAATCTCGTATCCGGTGGCGATCCCGCGCAGCAACTCCGCACCGCTGCGCCCCTTCTGCTGGGCGACCGCCAGGGTCGGCGGGATATTGTCGCCCGGATGCGAATAATCGGCAGCGAGAAACGTGTCGTGATAATCCAGTTCGCGTACCGCGGTGCCGTTGGCCCAGGCCGCCCATTCGGCGGAAAACCGCTGATCGCCCGGCAGGCCGAAAATCGTCGCACCGCCGTCGCGGGGATGGCAGATCGCCATGGCGCGCGCATTCGCGACCGGTCGCCGGTTGACCGACGCCATCGCAACCGAGGCGTTATCGATCATCCGGTTGATGACCATGTCGGTGACGTCGTCGTCGACCTCGACCGGGTCGGACGCAACGGCGGCGATCTTCCACGCAAGCTGGTCTTCGCGCTTCAGTTCCTGCTTCGAGGGGTAAACCTTGACGGTATGATTTTTCACGGACTGACGGCTCCGAAATAGGGTTAAATTGGCGCGTCATCATAGCCCCGCCCCCGCTTGCGTCAACGAAACGGGTCGGTTGCCTTGCCGCCCTTCGGGCGCTGTGATACGCCGAATACGGACAGAGGGAGACCATCCGATGGTTGACTATATTCTGCGGCTCTACGTTGACGTTCTGACCGAAAAAGCGACGCTATCCGCCTCGCTTCCCGCTGGCAATCGCGGCATCTACGTCGCCGGGGGCATGGCGACGATTTCCGACGCCGGCGGCAGCGCCACGCTGAGCGCGAATTCCGCCCGTTTCTCAACGGAAGAAACCTCCATCACGGCAGGCAACGACGGCGCGCGGCTATTCCGCTACGAACTGGTCGAAGCCGGCGCAAAGGACGAAGAAGGTCTGTCCACGGGCGAAGGCGTCACGTCCACGCACAAGCTGTCGGCCAATATGGATCTGGAGCCCGGCGACGGGTATCTGTGGCGCTGCGACCGGGTCGATATTCCGCCAAGCGGCATCGCCTATACCCATACCCACCAGGGCGGCGGCATCCGCTGCCTGCTGGAAGGCGGATTTATCGTGGAGACCGACGGCAAGACGCATCACATCGCCGCCGGAGACCCCTGGTTCGAGGCGGGTCCGATTCCGGTACTCGCCTACGCTCCGGCCGACAAACCCGGCAATTTTTCGCGGACGATGATCCTGCCGCGCGCCATGAAAGGAAAATCCTCGATCTCCTACGTGAAGGACGAAGACAGGGACAAACCCAAACGCCAGAAATACACGATCTTTCTGGACCAGTTTATCGAGATATGAACGTACAGCTTCTCAGTACCCCGTCATTCCCGCGAAGGCGGGAATCTCGCGAGGGTCAACCCGGTTTTTGTGTGAAACAGATTCCCGCCTTCGCGGGAATGACGATACTCGTTTAAGGACATCCCATGCCTGACGGTTCCTCCTCCAATGTCCGCACGGGCGGACAAATCCTCGTCGACTGCCTGCGACTGCACGGCGTCGACACGGTGTTCTGCGTCCCCGGCGAAAGCTACCTCGCCACGCTGGATGCGTTCCATGACGTGCAGGACAAGATCGACCTGGTCGTCTGCCGCCAGGAAGGCGGCGTCACCAACATGGCCGACGCCTGGGGCAAGATGACCGGAAAACCCGGTATCGCCTTCGTCACCCGCGGCCCGGGCGCGACCAACGCGTCGGTCGGCATTCACACGGCGCATCAGGATTCGACGCCGCTGATCCTGTTCGTCGGCCAGATCGCCCGCGACATGGCGGAGCGCGAAGCGTTCCAGGAGGTCGACTACCGCCGCATGTTCGGCGAGATGACCAAATGGGTCGCCCAGATCGACAGCGCGGCCAGAATTCCGGAGATGGTCAGCCGCGCGTTTCATGTCGCCACGTCGGGCCGCCCCGGTCCGGTCGTCCTCGCCCTGCCGGAAGACATGCAGACCGAACGCGCCGACACGGAAGACGGCCAGCTCTATCGCTCGGCGCAGGCCAATCCCGGCGCAACCGACATGGACAAATTCCGCGACATGCTCGCGTCGGCAAAAAAACCAATGGTGCTGGCGGGCGGTGGCGGCTGGAGCGCCGAAGCCTGCGCCGACCTGGCCGCGTTCGCCGAAGCCAACCGTCTGCCGGTCGCGACCGCCTTCCGGCGCCAGGACCTGATGGACAACCGGCACCCGAATTTCGCCGGCGTCGT